>JAEEGH010000335.1_pt1 | contig 298484 bp, 254 predicted proteins | sample 9134181 | NCBI WGS metagenome assembly JAEEGH01 (sample SAMN16246544, study PRJNA631951) | gut metagenome | biome: gut microbiome; feature: rumen; material: DP-attached | host: Bos | place: Iran: Karaj | collected 2018-10 | reverse complement strand
ACACGCTCAAAAAGCCCTCCAACACAACGTGGTTGCTTTTGTTGCGGAGAAGGCGCTTTATCATCCAATCGAATCTGATGTAGTTTCCCATTGACTATTCTTTATTTGTATTGTTTCTGCAAATTTAGCGTTTTGGTTTCTATTCTCCAAATTTATTTTGGTATCTCTTTTAACACCGAATTAAACGAAGGGAACGAATACTTCTATTCAACCAAAAAATTATAAATCAACAAGTTGAATTATAATTTGGCGAATGGAACGGATACAATTAATGTCGTTTTTTATATTGCTCCACGTATTCTTTTATTCGTGGGCATTTGGATTCGATTTCTTGTTTGCTGTATACGTCGTAATGGAAAATGTAGCCATAGTCGGAGATTTTGGCGCGGTTCTCGGGTGTGTTGACCTCGGGGGCGCAGACGTGCCAAACGGAGTCGAGTTTTTCGTTGATGTTGCGATAGATGAGAAAGGTGTCTGGGATGTTTGGATAGCCTTTGACGCTGTATTTGACATTATGATATTTGCCACAAACATCATTAAAAGAAAGCAACGCTGTGCTGTCGGCGATGGCTGACGTGTCGCACAATGCATTGTATAGCACATTATATCCCGCTTTGTAGTACACCAAATCAGGTTTTCTGAGAGAATAATCGTGATATGTATAAAAATCCTTACCCTCATAAAACGCGAAATCATATATACGTTTTCTATTGGTATCGGTGGCTAAGAGGTATAGAAGCGTATCACCAAGCGAACATTCCACACTAAATTTCATATAGACAGCACTACCTACCCTTCCCAACGATCCACAAATAATCTCGTATGTTTTATTATAAATATTACCTGTACCTTTGAGCCATACTTTTTGTGACGTAAAATGACGGGATGTGTGATTTTGTTTTTGTATAATTACGGTTGGGATTACCATCGATGGTCGTTCTTCAATTAAATTAGTGTCTATCTTCTTGGATATTAACGTACAAACAATAAAATGACTAATCATACAAACAAACAAATTATACCATAAATAATCTCTTGAAAACAAGATAATCATAACGATAGGGAAAAACCAAATAAAAAAATGAAGAATCTTGTAAATATTAATTGAAGTGACATTCAAATCGCTACATCTCATATCGTATATAAAAAAATAGTATACGAACATAATAAAAAAGTAAATCAATATATAAATTAACCTCCTTTTCATTATTCTCTATTTTTCAATTTCTTCATCACTTTTAATTGCCTTTATAATTGCTTTCCGCAATTCAGAATTCTTAGTTACGTCACCACCAACACTCCACAATGCAAGTTGAAACATCACCCATTCTTTATCATCTTTTGGTGTCACCACAACAGCACAACTTTGATTGTCTGTAACATTTTCTATAACTTTAACATATGCTGGCTTGTTGTCGTCGGTTTTTAACAACACGTGAGTTATTTTATTTCTTTGATATTGTCCAGGCAAAGAAGCCTTGAACGGACCTGTGTCGGACATAGCAACAGATGCCAAAGTTATATCCGCATATCTGTATGCCTTTACGCCCATTACTTGTCCTTTTTTGGCGTAAAGGTAGTCAAATTTTTGATTAATCAAAATTGTGTCGCGGATTTTTATCCGATAGTCGTACTCGGGCGCGGTGAGAGTGACGGTGTTGTCCTGCTGCGATGACGATACGGCGGTCTTTTGCTATTTCTCTTTATTAATGTTGTAATTATGATGCGGCACCACATTGAATATAATTGCGCCGTTTTCGATACGTGAGGCTACCTCTTTTTTGCCGTCGAATACTTTGGCTGAGGTCCATTTCTTGGGCAGCTGGCGGCTTACGGTTATGGGCTGGTCGAAACAGGTGAGGGGACTCTCTGCACCTACCGTAACCTCTGCCAAATATCCGTCGGAGGTTTTCTTTTCGTTGATTATCAGCGAATTGCGCTCTATGAGATATTTGGTGGCAGCGGCAAAGGTGGTTACCCAATAATCTTGGGGATTGTCGCTAACATATTTAAGGTGTGCGTCGAAATCTGAGGATTTTATGGGCGAATATCCGCCGTCGCCATCAACGCCGTGAAGCAGAAATGTTGTCCAGCCGTTGAAAGGCACAGCGGCGGCAACAGCCTTGTTGAAATCGTCGGCACTTACCACGTGTCCCTCAGGTCCGCAGAGAATCGACGAAATGTCCATAAGGTTTTTGGGCGTGGACTGTTCGCTCTGTCCGCTGCAAGTGCGTGCCGAAATGTAGTATTCTGCCACAATATTGTCGTTGCCGCGTACACAGTAGGGATAAACCATTGTGATACAGGGTTTACCGATTTTTTCTTCGATTATTTGTTTTGAAGTTTCAAGTTGTCTGCGCTGTTCTTGCTCGTCAATGTGGTTGAAATATGGGTGAGTAATGGTGTGCGATGCTATTTCGTGACCATTTTTCGATGCGTCGGCAAACGGTTGCCAATCTTGCACCCAATCTGTTACCAAGTTGAATGTGGCCTTAAAACCGTATTTATCTAAAATTGGCACGGCAATGGGCATTTGGTTTGGCGTACCATCGTCGAACGAGTATGTGATAGCCGATTTTTTGAAATCAAACCATGTGGCGGTTTTGTATTCTTTGGGCATTTGAGCCACTGATAATAAAGGTGTTGCAAGCATAATTGCTGATATTAATTGTGATTTCATAATGTGGATTTATTTATAAAATGTAGGGACGTGCCGTGGCGCGTCACAAAATAGATTTTTTGAATATTAAAAAAATAGAGACGCGCCGTGGCACGTCTCTACAATTATAAATGTTATTCTGCCGGAGCTGCTGCCGGAGCAACTTCTGTTGCTGTATCGGTGGTTGTAGATACTACCGGATTAAAAATCGAATCGATAAATTCTTGAATAGGCGAACCTTGGTACGGCAATCCAAAACGTGTGAGCCAGCCTTTTAAGTAGCATATTATAAATAATATGGCAAGTATTATAAGACCCCACCAGAGGAAACGGAGTTTTGATTTTTTCTTTACAAATGGGTCTTTTACGCCGATAACTGGGAATTTTACAAGCTGAGTGAATGTTGCGCCAAAGAGTGTGTTTACCTTGGTGGCGGAGTTGAGAGCCCAGCCGTTGGCATTGAGGATAGGCGAGAGGTTGCGTTTGCGCAGTTTGAGCCAAGCCAAAAACATCGACGGTCCTGAAATCAGCAGCAAGATTCCAATTATTGCCAAAATCATCTTTGGAATCGACAGTGCTAAGAAACCTGTTGCCGCCGAAGCCAAGAAAGTGCCAATCATGCCGAGAGCCATACCGATAGCGGCAAAAATACCGCAGAATTTGGCAATGTCGAAAGCCTGTTTCTTTTCGCTCAACAATGGGTCGGCAGGAGGAGCGGCAGCACCGTCGGCAGGTTTTTCGGTGAGTTTGGTGCCAGCATCAGAAATTTTTCCGAGGGCGTCGCCAGTCATTTTTTCGTCTTTGCTGGCGGCAAACTTGGTTACCTGCTCTTCGATAAACTTGCTTACCTTTCGGTAGGGTGTCCAAAATGCCTGACGGATGCTAATTGGGTTGTCAATAATTTTGGTAACGGTAGCATCCCAGTCGAGACCGTCGCGGTCGTAGAAAATGGCGTGCTTGCCGGGCATAAGGTTGTCGATGTCGCCATCGGTAACAGCGGCGGCTATCTGCATAGTTTTGTTTTTTACCTTGTTAACGCAGTCGCAGTATAGCAGGTAAATGCCTGACGAAACAATATCAGCACCGTGTTTGCCCATATCTGCCACCTTGATACAGAGGTCGCACGAACGCTGGTCGATAAACAGTGTGCCGGCTTGGAAAATAGCCTTGAACTCGCGGTCGTAAAAGTCGGTGAATGTTACAAAGTTGCGCAAGAAAATATGGAAATCGCGGCAGAGGTGCAGCAATTTGTCAACCGAAAGTATAGAATCCGATTCGTCTTTAAGAGCGGCATCCTTGTCGATGAGGTCGAGAATATCCTGCTTGCGGTTTTCGGCAACAATCTGTTTAATAGTGTCATCGCCGAGCGATTCTACCGACGCGCCTTTCTTATCAGCCTTCCAAGCAGTGTAGGGGGCAAATTTGGCGGCTATGGAGTTCCATTCAGCCTCGGTAATCTGCTCTTTGCCAGCAAAGTCGATGTCGAAAATAAGGCGTTTAACATCTGCCATCTTGCCCTGCCAAGCGGGGTTGATGCCTTGTGTAAGGTTGAGGACATTATTTTCGGTGATGCGGGCAAGGGGATAAGCGGCAATCTTGTCGATATTATCGGCGAGGTTTTCGCCAGATATTTTGGTGAGTTCGTCTAACTGTATTTCAAGGGCGTTGCAAGTGTCTTTGTTGAAAGCCACCATTTTGCAACGTACAAAATAGTCGTCTACCTTGGTTTTTACAGCATTGTAGGCATTGAGGGCAGCCTCGGTGTCGCCGCCGTAGGGTAGGATAGAGGCTGCGTTTGATATCGATTGCGAATGCCAAGCGTCGTAGTCGGCACATTCGGCAAAGAATTTTTCCACAAGGTCTTTGTCAACGCCGGGTTCACCGCTGCGGTCTTGCTGAGAGCCAGTGGTTTCAATAATGGCGTGGATTATTTTTTGGAGAGGCTCGCTGTCGGTAGATTTTTCGGTGATGATGCTGTCGCCGTTGAATTGAGTTTTTGCAAAAATGGCGATAGTGTCGGAGGTGTCTTCGATAGAGATAGAGTCTTTCTCTTTTTGGAGGTTGGCGAGAATCTGCTTTGCCGATTTGTAGAGTTTTTGTCCCTCGTCGGAGTTTTGGTTGATGTCGGATAGCTTAATCTCCGAACTGTGTTTTAGCAGCAGATTGTTGTCGGTAATCACGTTGGTAATCCATTTTGCGGTGGTTACCACGTCGGGCACTCTTATTTTGCCGTCTTTGTCGGCATCAATCATTTCAAGGGTTTTGTCGTCGAACTCCAAACCCGATGTTGGGCAGCTTAATACTGTCCACATTTTTTCGTCAAGTTCGTCCAAATGAGCAATATCGTCGCCCGATTCGATGCTCACACGGGTAACTCCGCCTATTTTGGAGAACTTCCATTTGTAAGATGACTTCTTTTCTTCCATAATTTTATGTTGATGACAATTTATTTATGGCAAATGTATTAAAATTATAAAAATGTTGTAACAAAAATGTCGGAATATTTTTTTATATAAAATTGTTTATTATTTTTGCCAAAAACTAAAACTTAATAATATGAAACGTGTAATTTTACTGTCTCTTTGCGCGGCATTGAGTACTGCCGCCGTGGCTCAACAAAAGGTTGACACAACTGATTGGAATTCACTTTATTCCGCAGCCAAAATCTGTATCGAAAAAACCGACTATTTTACTGCTTCGCGGTATTTAGAAATGGCATCGAAAATCCGCCCGAGCGACACGCTGCAACGCAAACTCGCCGTATGTTATTTCAACAGAGGATATTACAAAAAATGCACCGACATTTGCCTTTCGGTATTGAGTCCCGACACGCTCGAAAGCGACCTTTTTCTGCTTACTAAAAGTATGAAAAAAGCCGACGAAGACCCTGAAAAACAACTCGTTTATCAAAAACTTCTATTCAACAAAAATCCTCTTAATCAGACCAATACCATCAATCTTGCCCAAAATCTAATGGGTATGGATAGTCTCAATGTGGCAATGGATTGTTTATCAAAATATTACGAAATTGATTCTACCAACATAAGTATCAATGAGTTGAGAGCTAAGGTGTATCTGCTCAACGAAAAATACAACTTAGCTATATGGGAATACGAAAGTGTAATTGCTGCCGGAGCTGTTACTCCCAACAACTATTATTTTCTGGGTGTTGCGGCAAAACGCGCCAAACAATATCAAAAAGCCCTTGAAAGTTTGACAATTGCCAACGAACTAACCCTCGACCACGACCCAAACGTGCTTACACAATTGGGGCTTGTGCAGATGAAAATCGATTCGCTCAATTTTGAGGGTACACAAACTCTTAAACGTGCCGTTGATTTTATGCAACCCAATCCCAACTCGCTGAAAAACATTTATTACAACATCGCAGAATATTACGAAAACAAAAATTGGCGCAAGGCCCTTGATTACTATCTCAAAATCAAAGAGATAAGCGAAATGGATGCTGCATTATCGTACCGCATAAGCACATGCTACAAAATGCTCAAAAACACCACAAAAGAGGCTGAATACCTCAGCCAGTTTGTTGACCTCAGCGACGACAGCGTAGCCCTCAACTATGCCCGCAAGCGCATTCAACAAATCAAAGGCGATAAGTTTATGAACGGGGAATAGTTAGAAAAAATACGCTCAGTAGTAATTATTGGATAAAAGATTTTACGCTCAGTAGTAATTTTTGATAAAAATATTTTACGCTCAGCGTTTTTTTTGTTGTGTATGTCAGTTGTTATTAGTAACTTTGCCCTAACTATTGTTATATATGAAAGCGAACCATTTAATCCTCATAATGTTGTTTTATTTGGTTAATGTGACTGCTTGCATCGACCAAAATAATAGAGTTATCGACCATCACACATTAGTTCCAGTGGGTTTAAGAGGAAAATGTGGATTTGTAGATTTACAAACCGGAGAAATTGCAATCAAGCTACAATTCGATGATGTTGATATTTTTGCCGATAATGGGTTGGCTCGTGTATATTTAGATGGTAAAGGTGGATATATTGATTGTGCTGGTAATATGGTAATTGAGCCGCAATTCCAATCTGCTGGTAGATTTGCCAAGAATGGGTTGGCTCTTGTTGAACTAAACGACCAATGGGGATTTATTGATAGCGTTGGTAATTATATAATTGAACCCCAATTTGATTATGCTCGTAGTTTCGCCCAAAACGGTATGGCTCGTGTTAACCTAAACGACAAATGGGGATTTATTGATAGCATTGGTAATATTGTAGTTGAACCGAAATATGAAGACTGTGAAGATTTTGTTAATGGATATGCTCGTGTTAAACTAAACGACAAATGGGGATTTATTGATAGCATTGGCAATATTGTAGTTGAACCGAAATATGAAGACTGTGAAGATTTTGTTAATGGATATGCTCTTGTTGAACTAAACGACAAATGGGGATTTATTGATAGCATTGGCAATATTGTAGTTGAACCGAAATTCAACAGGACTTTTGATTTTGATAGCAATGGTTTGGCTGAGGTTAAATTTAATTACAAATATGGACTTATTAACGCTAAAGGGGAAATAATTCTAGAACCTCAGAGTGAATCAATATTTTTTTCAAAACATGGTTTCGCTTTAATAAAAATAGATGAAAAATATGGATACATCAACAAAAAAGGCAAAATAATAATAGAGCCACAATTTGACTATGCAGGAGATTTTTCAGATGTTGGTTTGGCTTGTGTAAGATTAGATGGCAAATTTGGATATATTGACACAACTGGTAATGTGGTAATTGAACCACAATTTGACGATGCAAGTGATTTTGCAAATGGGTTGGCTCGTGTAGAGTTAGACTTCCATTATCCAACGGAATATGGATATATCAACACCAAAGGGAAAATGATCATTGAACCACAATTCTCTGAAGCATCGGATTTTTATAGCAATGGTCTGGCTAAAGTATGGACAAATGGATATTATGGTTGTATTGATAAAACGGGCAAAATGGTTATTGATCCAATCTATGCTCAAATAAGGATAATTGATAATAAAATTTTGGTTGGAAGAAGTTCTATATTTAGAATTTTTGGTCTTGATTGGGGAATAGTAGATATGCAAGGGAATATCATCGTAAAACCTAAATTCGATTGGATAATTCATAGATGACAAAATTTATATTTACCATACTATTTTTATTGTTGTTTGATATAGTTGATGGTCAGAGTGTTGCAGATTTGTACCGTGAACTCGACAGCCTATCTAATTCTATAAAACTTTGGGATGTGGTTAAAACGAGGAAAGATAATAAAGGTATTGTTTTACAATTGGAAAGCAAGGCTGCCAAAATTGCTTTTAAATATTCTGCTTTAAAAGATGGAATGGAAATTCTCTACAATACAAAAAATGCTCTTTCAAAAGATTCATTGCAAATGGCTGTAGATTCTGCTCCCGATTCTGTTAAGAACTCATTGTGTGCTAAGGCTTTGCAAAAGTATATTTTGTCGGAACAGATACAACAAGGTGGAAAACTTAAACCGTTTACCGTGTATACGTCTGACAATCAGGTTTTTGATTGGTCAATTACCGAAGGGAAAAATCTTCTTTTGGTTTATGACGGCATGGATTGTATGGGCGCGGGCGGTCGTAAAGAGTTGTTGAAACTGTATGATAAAACCGACAGAAACAAACTTGAAATAGTGATTTTCATAAAAAGCAAAAATGTTGAAGATTTAAAACAACAAATATCCAAGTATGACGGACGTTTTATTTATGTTTCTGATTTTCAGGATGAATATGATGATTTTCAAACAATCTACCCGATATTAGGAACACCGTCGTTTTATTATTTTGACCAACAACACATTTTACAAAATATGCTTTTCAAAGATTTCAAATCTCTGTACAGAGGTAATACCAATTGATTTTACAACAACTCCTCCGACCATCCGAGCCCTACATCCCAATGTTTATTTCTCCATATTCTCCACCACTACCTCGGCAAGGTCTTTTACCGGCAGGATATCTGTTTTGGCAAATGTCTTTTTGCAGAGGGGGCAGGAGGTTACCACGTAGTCGGGGTTATAGGCAGCAAACTCGTTCATTACTTGGGCGGAGAGCACACTGCGCTCGTCCATAGAGATTTTGAGGTTCGACAGCGAACCGCCACAGCAAAGTGCCTTTTCGCGCTCGTGGGCAATGGGTTTTACGGTTACGCTCTGCGAAAGAAGTTCGCGAGGTTGTGCGTAGATGCCGCTGCCACGTCCAAGTTCGCAAGGGTCGTGATAAACCACATTCTTGTCGGAGGCTTTGAGTGTGATTTTGCCTTGCTTAACAAGGTCGAGAATATATTCTGAATGGTGTACAACCTCAACGTTGGGCAATGTGTAGTCTTCTTTAAACACCTTGTAACATATAGGACAGGTAACGAGCAGTTTTTTTGCGCCCGAATCCAAAATCATCTTGGTGTTGGTGTCGATAAGTTTTTGGGCGGCGTCGAACTGTCCGGCGGTCATAAGCGGACGTCCGCAGCAGGGAGCCTTGTGTTCGTCCATGAACCAATAGTTTTCACCAGCGGCGTCAAGTATTTGAAGCATAGACTTTTTGATGGCTGGTGTAAGGTGAGTCATACAGCCGGCAAAGTATACAATGTCGGTTTTTTTAGCCTCAGAGGTTTTGAGGTAGTCGTAACTTGAATTGTATTGACGAGTGGTTTCAATACGCTGAGTAATACGCAGTTTGTTTACGTCGATACCCACTGGGCAAGCCTCCTGACACTTGCCGCAGATAAGGCAGTTGAAAAGCACTTCGTCGGTGAGGTTCTTGTTGCGGATATTTTTGAGAACGTAAACCGATTGCGAGTTTTTGATTCCGGCAAGGTTCAACTGACAAGCATCAATACAGATACCGCAGCGCGAACAACTGTAAACCTGAGCCAATGTAAAAGTGTTTACGCGACGTTCTTTGAGCGTTACGCCCCAATTGCGAAGGAAAATCAAGTTGATTTCGGCTGGAATGTGCATATACCTTGTGTAAGGCAACGCCACAAAAAACACTCCGAGCACAATTGAATATGTGAGCCACAGCGGATTGAGCCACGGTTCAAGATTTCCCAACGAAGCAAACGCGTCGCCTATTGAGTTGAAAATAGGGCTGCCGTTGTGATAAACGCCTGCGGTAAATGTTTCGCACAAGAAACGCATCGGGAAAATCAACCAAAGAGCGGTGAGACCAATGCGGTCGCCGTAGCGCATACGAGTGGTGCGTTTCATACCAAAAGCCTTGCTGCGGAAACGTTTAAAATATGCAAGCATTACGCCGCTGAGCACAAAAAATAGGAGTATTTCCATTGCGTAGGCAAAGAAAACGTGCCCCGGAAATTGCACATTATCAGTTACATAATAGCGGAAAAATACCGAGTGTTGAAACGGGAAAAACATTGATCCGTGATAACTCGACGCTTCAAAATGGCCTACCACAATGAGCAAAAACCATCCAAACGCCAACGACATATGCATATATCCGAGCAACTTATTGTTGCGGAACACGTTACGGTGCAACAATCCTTCGCGAATGCTTTCCCAAATAGATTTGAGGGTCTTTTTAGAAAACAATCCTATGCGCACACGGATTTTGTCGATTTTGCTAAGGCCTATAAACCACTTGGTAAAACGCCAAATTACCACACCAAAGAGGTAAATTGCGCCTAATATAAAGGGGTAATAAAACAAGTCTTTAAATTCCATAGTTAGTTCTCCTGATTTTTAAAGTGAACGAGGGCTTTTTTGATAAGCATCACCACGTTTCGCAGGTTAACGCCACGCGGACATACCAAAAGGCATTTGCCGCAAAGCATACATTTATTGATTTCGGTTTGGAGGTTTTCTACCTCGCCGCGACGGAGCATAAGTTGCAACCTTCGGATATTAAAATCGGTGAGGTTTCCCGCGCTGCAAGTGGCTGTGCAACCTCCGCACGAAAGGCATACCAACAGCGACGGCTCGTATTGAAGCACGTAGCGGAGAATCCTTCCGTCGAACTTGTCGAAATCTATCGAGCGGGCTTCTAATGTAGAGAATCCGAAATCCATATCTTACAGAGTTTTAAGGTATTGGTTGATTTGCACCGCACTACTACGGGCATTTTCGATGGTCTCTTTTATCGACATTGGCGAAATGCAGCATCCAGCGGCAAAAACGCCTTTTTGCGACAATATGCCTGCGCCAAGGTGAAAATCTTTTGATTTCAAGAAACCTGACTCTTCGCGCTCTACCTCAAAAAGTTCCGACACCTTTTTATTATGTTTCTTGGTGTCCATTCCGGCAAGAAGCACAAGCATATCGAGTTTCATCTTCATCGGGCGACCCGAAAGTGTGTCCTCGGTTTTGATGGCAAGACGGTGGTCGGGAGTTTGCGACACCTCCGAAACGCGTCCACGGATAAACTGTATGTTGTGATGCTCCTGAGCGGTGCGGTAAAGTTCTTCAAAATGCTTGTCGTACATACGGAGGTCCATATAGTAACAGAAAATCTGAGTTTCGGGCAAAAATTTGCTCAACTCAATAGCCTGCTTAACGCCCGTTACGCAGCACACTTTGGAGCAGTAGAGGTTGTGGCATTTTTCGTCGCGCGAACCCACGCAGTGTACAATTGCCACACGTTTGGGATTTTCGCCAAAAGTGGTTTTAAAATCACCTGCGCGAAACTTGTCTTCAAGGTCGCCTTGGGTAATTACATTGTCGTAAATCTTGTAGCCGAGTTCCTCTTTGCGGGTGGCGTCAAATAGTTCGTAACCGGTGGCAATTACCACAGCATCAGCGGTGTAACGCACATTGCCGGTGTAGATATACCATTGATTGCCATTGCGTTCGGCCTTGTCTACCTCAGAGTTTAGTTTCAATTCGATATCAAATTTGGCTATACGCTCTTTGAGGTACTTTTTGATTTCGTCAGCCTTTTTAAAATCTGGGAAAAGGCAATACCAACGGTTGAGTTTTCCGCCGATATCGCCTGTACGTTCTATAATTGTAACGCGGTTGCCGCTTTCAGCAAGTGTGCAGGCTGTTTCTACACCTGCAATTCCGCCGCCTATTATTACTATGTTGTTCATTGTGGTATATTATTGTTCAAAATCTTTGTCTGTTAATGTAAATCTAAAAATATATTCACCCTCAGTTTTAGGATGGGGTATCGAATCCCACGAGTTATAGTTAAATATATCATGAATACTATCGTGTTTATAACACATCGGACCCACAAATATCTTAATTTTATCTTTATAATAAAACCAAATAGTATCTTCTATTCCATAATCAAATTGAGAAAAATACTCAGGTTTAGAAGAATTATACAATCGTGATTTAACGTTTGTAGAATGTGCCGAAAGTTTATGTTTGTCAAGACCTTTGTGTTTTTGGATTGTTTGAATATTGTTTACGTATACTATATACCTTTCAACTGCCTCATAGTAAATATCATCATTGCACAAATTCACAATTTCGGCATGAGAAATATCCTCGATGTCAGGGCTATCATCTTTTTCAGGAATGCAAGAAAAGAACAAACTAAAAGCCATTATCCTTAAAACACTTATTAATTTCATTTTTCTTGTTAGGATATAAGTTAATTAATTGTTTTTTATATTTTTCATGATTTACAGCCAAAATATTTAGACCTTGGAAAATGTTGTGCGGTGTAAAACCTTTTGATTGTAAGTCAATCATTATTTGTGGTTTGAACCAATGATTATCAGAAAACGTATATTTTACATTTGGATAATAGGCAGGGAAACAAACGTAAGCACCAAAATAGTAACCCCACATTTCAACAACACCTACAATGCCGTTAGTCATAGTTGTATGTTCGCCATAACTACAACCATTTAGGACTATCTCGGTTATTTCTATATTCCAAAAATCATGGCCAACTTTTTGATGATGGCTTGCATGAGCAAGTTCGTGGAATATTGTGTAATAAAGTTTAACTACATCATCAAATTTAAATATAAAAATATCAGGTAAAACACTTGTGTACGGTAAGCCCAATGAACGTAAAATTATTTTATTATTCTTGGCCACGCGACCGTGTTGAAACATAGGAGTGCTTCCAGTCCAGTTTCCACTTCTTTTCAATGCCCAAAATACCAAGTCTTGCGGTGGTGTTGGGATATTGAACTTTTTGCACAATTCAAAATAATGATAAGTTGCATTTGTAATAGATCCCCATTTCCATGCATTAGACCCTATATCAAAATCTCTATTGAATTCTTTCTTCTGGGAAGCCCATCCCATACTATGTATTGCGGGGTTGAGGCAGCCAAGATTACCCCACACTTTTAGACCTGTTCTCGTATTAAAAATAATCGAATAATGGACTTTTGTAAGGTAACGTTTGCTCATTGAATAATACCCATTCTTGTCTGTAAATGTATGATCCCAACGAATGAGATTATACACTCGCACTTTAACATTGTATAACCCATGAAATGCGGAATCCGCTTCCCTTATGGTAAATCGTCCATGTGGTCGTCCTCGTTTTGCCTTAGTCAAACTATGGTCTAACATATTCTCATTGCCGGTTAGAATATATGCCGTTTTTTCCAATAATTCCCCAATGTTATCAAGTTTCGCTTTTGAAAGAGAATTAGTTTCTTCTTCCGGAATATCATCAGGAACAAAACACGAATCCAATATTTCATATTGTATATTAGGAAATTGATAATTTATGGGAACTGATGTATACTGCCATGTAAAAACGCTGTCAGGCAGTTCAGGGTCGTGGTAGTATTCACCTTCAGATGCAATTTCGTAATCCATCGGGCGGTCGAATAATTCTATTGTAGTATCAGCAAGAAGAGCGTTCATTTCGGCTGTATCTTTTGGAAGAAATCGTATATATAAAGTGTTTGCTGATATTTCATAATCCAAAGCAGCTTTCGATAGACCGTTTTTTTGTATCTCGGATAACGCTTTGCGCATATTTGAAACACTGTATGGATTATCCAATTTTTTGCCAAGGATAGTAATTCCTTCGGGTTCAGAATCCATAATATTTTCAGCGAGATAAGAGGTGTCAATTATTGATTGATTACCTCTTTCATCCAATTCGTAATCTTTGTCGCAAGCCAAAAACATAGATGTCAAAGCGACAAAAAATGATAATTTTGATATTTTTGTTGTCATTGTGTTATTATTGTATATGTTTCTTCTAATTTATCTCGTTTGTTGTGGTGTGTATTCGCCAATCATTTTTCCTGTCTTGGTTTTGTACATACGGTCGTTGTCGTAGGGGATGCCAATTTTGTCTAAGAACGGACGAGGGTCGATTTGGTGCATCTGCAAACCGAGGTCCCATGGGTCGTAGCCGAGCACAAGTCCCGCCATTTCTTCGTAGGTGAAAACTGGTATTGTGGTGTTGTCTTTGCCGTAACGCACGCCGTGCATCTCGCTGATTACAAATTGCCAACGGTCGAGGAACATAGCGCATCCAGGACAGTTGGTGAGTATTGCGTCGGGTTCGTAGGGCTGCATACTCTCAAATTTCTTTTTAGAATTTGACACTGAATATCCTCGGTTTGCCTGCACAAGATATTGGCGGAACCCAAATCCGCAGCAGTGGCGACGTTCGGGATAGTCTACCGTTGCGCCTCCCCACGCCTTAATCATACCTTGCAGCACTTGGGTAAACTCTGCACCGCCTTCGCCCTTGTCGGGAAACATCTTGGCGTAATGGCAACCTATGTGGTCAACTATTTTCAATGGCTGTCCCGTGCGGCGGTTAACGAGCGGATATTTCATCTGTTCGGCAATGCGCATACGAAATTTGTACACAATGTCGGATGTGTGGGCTATGTTTTTGGGAATCATAAACTCACGGTCAGTGGCTTTCTTTAAATATTCGCGAATCTGTTCTAATTGCTCGGGATGATGTTTCCACGTTTCGGTAATTTCGATGTACATACCAAACGATGTAACGCACGATGCCACAAAGTTTTCGTATCCGTTTTCGGTCATAAGCGAAAACTGACGTGCAATCACCGTTTGAATAGTGTTGAACGGCACCACATCAGAGTGATAGCCAATGCCGGTGCAAGTGGTGTGGTGAGGGTCGTCCCAAATGTCGCGACCAAGATTTTCTTTCAATACGCGCAAGAATGTTACCTCAGAACCCGGAAAAAAATTCTGACGGATGCAACTGCGGGCGTAATAGTATTTGTCGTCGGCGATTTCTTTGCGATAATCGCGGCTTACGGTATATATTGGTTCTTTCATTAATTTCTAATTGTCAATTGTGAATTATGAATTGTGAATTGTGAATTGGCGGACGTACACGAGGTACGCCCCTACACATTTCCTTTGAAAATATCAACAAAATATTGATTCATATCGTCGTAACCGAGGTCTTCGGCTTTTTGTTCTGAAAATTTGTTGATGGCATCTTGCAACTCCATAGCGCCGGTTTCCTCAAAAATACGGCGGATTTCGTCGAGGTCTTTGTCGTCGATTTTGCGAAGCACGCCTGCTCCGGGCTTGTGGAGGTTAGCGCCCATACGGTCGTAAAATTCAGGGAGATTGCGATAAATCCATTCCCACACAGGACCTTGTTCGGGGTGAAGGTCGGGTTTAACGCTTTCGGGTACAATGCAGTATCCTTCGCCGAGAATGTTGCCGTTGAGCACCTTATTGAGTGCATACTGCTGACGTCCGCGCTTAGACTCGGTAAAGTATCCGAGTTCTTGCGAATAGCGGCGGAGCACATTAATCATAAGTCCTGGCACATTGTTGCGAGGGCAGCGGGTTTTGCAACTCATACACTGACCGCACAGCCAAATAAAATCAGATTTGAGGAGTTTTTCGAGTTCGGCATCGTCCTCAGTTTGCACAATATTGAGCAGAATGCGCGGGTCGTAGTCAGAGAACTCTGCCGCCGGACATACCGACGTGCATATACCGCAGTTCATACACGCATTGAGAGCCTCTTTGTAGCGTATGTCCTGTTTCAAGATTTCGCTTAGTTTCATGTTGTTCATTTCCTTTATTGCGGTGCAAAAATATGGATTGCATTCGGAAGGTGCAAATTTACATTTAATAAAATGAAATATTGCATTTTTTGTGAAATTAAAAAAGGCGGACAATAACGTCCGCCCTATAGAAATATGAAAAAGAAATCATTAGTTATCGTACCGAAACTTTGTAAGATTTGTCGTTTACTACTATGATAAAGATACCTGGGTGCGAAAGGTTGATTTCTTCGTGGTTAGATTTGGTTGTTGAAGTTGTTATTACACGGCCTTGGAGGTCGATGATTTTGTATTGGCTGTCGAGTGCGGTTTCGATGTATACGGTGCGGTTGTAAGCCCAAACGCGGGTTTCGGTGGGGGTTTCAGCAATTTCCGACACTGGTGTGGTGTTGTCTTTTTTAAACGTGCCGTAGATAGTGATGTCGTAGCCTGGCATAGTGGCGGGGACGTTTTTCCATCCCGAAAATACATATCCCTCTTTTACTGGTGCGGCTATGGGTTCTATTTTGTCGCCGTAGTGGAGGGTAACGGCCTGGTAGTCTGTTAAGTTTACCTTGTAGTAGATAGTAAATTCGCCGAGAGAGTATTTGCCTTCAACGGTAATATCGTAGTCGGGCACTTTGGCGGGTGTTCCATCTTTGGGCACAAACACATAGCCCTCTTTATGGGGGGCAATGTTGGTGATGGTTTGTCCGAAGTGAGTGTTGATGGTTTTAGTAGTTTCGCCTTCGATAATGAAAGTAACAGTGTGTTTGTTGGGAATGTACGAAGCTTCAATCACCACGTCGTAGTCGGGCATAGTAGATGGCAAGCCTGTCCATCCTGAAAAAACGTGACCCTCTTTGGCGGCGGGAGTAGCTGGGGGTAGCACAGTGGCTCCGTAGTTATACTCTTCTTCTGCCACCATCTTGCCGTCTATTTTGAAAGTGATGATGTGGCAGTTGATAACAAACTCGCCCTCAATGGTAACATCGTTGTCGGGCATCAGCTTGCCAGTGGATGGAAGGTCGTAGTGGTATGCGTAATGCTCTTTTTCGGGCAAAACGGTGGTGATGTCGTCGCCAAATGGGAAGTCGCTGATGGTTTTAACTGTGGCTGTTCCGTCTTTAAACACGAGCTTGTGCTTGTTGGGTATATGCGATGCTGCAAAAGTTACATCTTCGTCGGGCATATTGGTGAGTGCTGGCAGCCATCCCGAAAACGTGTGACCAGTTTTGTCGGCAATAGTTGGAAATGTGATGGCATCGTTGTAATAAATCTCTTGTCGTGACAATTGTTCTCCGTCAACAATGAATGTTGCAGTATGTTTGTTTTTGGAGTATTTGGCATACAGGGTGATATTGTTGTTAACGATGTCGGTTTCATAGTTCCAGAGTGTGGAATACGACGCATCTTTGTAAACGCCTTCGAGGGTGTATCCTATTATAGTAAGGAATGATGGCTGGGTGGTGGTGGAGTTGCGTTTAACGTATGTTGTTTTTTCATCTCCTAAGCTGGTTTTGTAGGTAACAGTGTAGGTATCTGCGGGATTTAAGATTTCAAACGTGGCTGAGGCTGAGCCAATTATGTAGTTGCCGTCAGGAGCATTGTTTACAGTAGCAGTAGCTTTGGTGGTGGAGGTGCTTAAATTGGTGTTGTTGGCGTATGTAACAATGTATTCCGACGAAGGTACTTCTTTTGTGCCATCGAAAATGTGTACTGTTGGTTTTATCTGGCTGCCGGTATATAGTTCTACGTAAGAATCTAACATTACCACCGGCTCAGCAATGGTTTTTTGAATAATGGTAAATTTTGCGGTGTTGCATTCAACAGTGTAGTAGCCCGATACTTCGGCGGTGGCGGTGATATCGTATTCGTTGGCATCTTCGCCAGGAGCGCGGCTAATCGATAGCGATTTGAGTTGGTCGCTGCCTATGAGCCCTTCGATAGTGTAAGTGAGTTCGGGGTCGGCATCTCCGTACACTTTGATGATGTCGTCGGGGGTAACAGTTACAGGGGCTTTTGATATGGTGAGAGTGAAGGTTTTGCTATTGGTGTATGCCCCTACGCCATTGATAGTTATGCTGTATGTTTTTGGTTCTTTTATTTCGAGGTGTGGATTAGAGAGAGTGTAGTCGGAGCCTTCGCGGAGGGTTTCGCCGTTTACCTCGATAGTATACGTTATAGTTTTGCCAGTGTATACGGTTGACGAGGGGGTCAATTTTGCAGATACAGCGCTAAGGTCGCAAGTCCAGTGGGCGGTGTATTCGCGTGGGTAGGTGCTGCCTTGTTTAATTTTAACTGATTTAGAAAGTCCGTCGATGCCAGTTCCGCTCCATCCGTCGAATATGTAGCCTGTGCGTGATGGATTATTGATTTGGAATGTAGCGTCCTCTACAGTGTAAGAAAACGGATTACCCCCCATTGAGCCGCCATTGAGGATGTAAGTGATTGTAGATGAATACGGAGTAAAGTATCCGGGGTCGGAAGCACCTTGGTCGATATGGGCATACGAGCCAGAAGCAGAACTAAATGTGGTACCTTTGCCGCCAACAATGTTTGGGCTGTTAGCAAAGCACATTCTGTCGTCGGTGACATTTTGGGTAGACCATCCATCCGAAACGTATATTGTTTTGAGGTTTGTACACTTGCTAAACATTGCCTTTATGGATGTAACTTTGGATGTGTTGAATTTTTCTAACCTAAGTTCTGTGATCTTTTCACAACCCATAAACATTTGCTCCATATTGGTTACGAGTTTTGTATTGAATAATTTTAGGATTGAAAAGTCGGTAGCTCCGCTGCATTTATAAAACATACCCTGCATATTGGTGCACGAATTTGTTATCAAACATTCTGCGGCGTCTAAAGCTGACGAAAAATTCCTAATTCCCGAACATCCACTAAACATATTCGACATATCATAGGCATTGTTGGTATAAAAGCCGTCGAGAAAATTGATTGTAGTGAGCGACTTACATCCGGCAAACATATTAGCCATAGTGCAATTAGGATTATTAGCATAGTCTTGACGACTTGGTAATTTAAGAGTTGCTAAATTAGAGCAGCCGCTAAACATATAACTAAAATCAGTTACCTTATATACACTTCCTAATAGTTGAAGTTTTGTAAGCGACTCGCAGTTGTAAAACATATATGCTGTATTTTGGGTCTTACTGCTGAAATGAAAATAGTTGATACCATCTATAGTAGTGAGGTTTTTGCAACCGCTAAACCATTTGTAGCATGAAGTAGGCTCAACATTATTAAATGACGGGTCGAAAACCACTTTGGTGATGTTTTCTGCGTTGGATATCCACCCAGGTTCGTTGTCTCCGCTGTTGAGCTCAAAGCACAAATCGGAATTTGGATTGTAATAATTGTCGTTGCAAAACATCAGTGTAGTGCTATTGTACATTGTAGCATAGCTATTTTTGGTATTTGTGTGTGGAAGTAAATAATTATTGGTGTTGGCATAGGTTTGGTCGGTTTTTGAACTTGAATATTTTATTTTTCCGCAGAGGCTTTTGCACCCATCAAACATGTCTCTACCATTGTTTCCGGTTACTTTGCTCATATTCCAGTCATTGCCTACAAGGATGGTCTGTAACGAAGAACAATATTGGAACATAGTGGCAGTACGGGTGACATTTTGGGTGTCGAAAGTGCTTAGGTCTAATGTTCTGAGCGATTTGCAGTTGCTAAACATACCGAACATACTGGTGATGCCAGAGGTTTGAAACCTATATATTACACCGCTGTACGTAGATGTGAATTCGATGTCGCGGAGATTGATGCAATAGTCAAACATAGCATCGAGAATGGTGATGTTTGTTGTGCTTATGAATCCCAATCCTGTTACCTCTTCCAAGTTTTGTAGGTTGCGAAACCAGTAGTTGATTCCTGACGGTTGGTGGTTACGCATAGATCTGTCGATTACTACCTTATTAATATGCTGAGCGTAGTCGGCTGTGGCAAATTGATAGTTCATATTAGCACTGAGGTTGTAGTAAGTGTGCAGTCCTTGTTGCGTGGTAGTAGGGGTTCCATAATAGATTGTTAGCACGCCACTATCTAATATGGAGTAGTAATTGTCGGCTTTGGCGTTTGTTGCCGCCATTGCTATAACTAGGATTAGAATGACGTTTTTTAAAAGATTATTTGTTTTCATTGATCTATTGGTTTTAGTTAATATATAGTGCAAAAATAGATTTTAAGGTGTTTTTTTGTTAGCATTTTGCGCTCAAAAATTAGGATTTTAGTTGAAAAAATGAAAAAAAGGCGGATTTTTTACGTCCGCCCATAGGAATATGAAAAAGAAATCATTTGTTATCGTACCGAAACCTTGAAAGATTTGTTGCCGGCTAATACAATGACGATGCCGGAGTGCGAGATTTGGATCTCTTCGTGCGATGATTTTGTTGTTGAAGTTGTTAACACACGGCCTTGGAGGTCGATGATTTTGTATTTGGTGTCGGGTGCGGTTTCGATGTAGACGGTATGGTTGTATGCCCACACTTTGGTGGTGTTGCTGTCGGTATTGATTTCTGCTACGGGAGTTGTGCCGGAGAAAGTGCCGCGGATTTCAAGGTCGTTGTCGGGCATCTTTTCGGGAATGTCGCCCCAGCCTGAGAATTTCAATCCAGACTTGTAAGGTGCTGAGGGAGCGTAAAACCTGACGCCGTAGCCAAGGGTGACGGTTTTGAACACCTCGCCGTCGATGTAGTAGGTGACGGTGTGCTGGTTGACTTTAAACGAGCCTGAGATGCTTACTTCGTTGTCGGGCATAGTTTCGGGTGCTTGGCTCCAGCCAGAGAATGTGAATCCAGTTTTTGAGGGGTTGGCTATGAGGGTGATTTTGTCGCCATAGTGCAGCTCTGATTTCTTGTACTCCTTGCCGTCGACCATAAAGCGGAGGGTGTAGGTGCGGATTTCCCATTTGCCCGAAATCACTAAGTCGTTGTCGGGCATTTGCGCTGGCATTTCGTTGTCGGGCACGAACCTGTAGCCTGGCTTTTTGGGCAGGATGTCAGCAGTGTTCTCACCAAAAGCGGTGTTGGCGGTTGACAGTACCTTGCCGTCAATTTTGAATGTTACAGTGTGCGGATTGGGAACGAAGCTGCCGACGATTTCCACATCGTTGTCGGGCATTGTGGAAGGAAGGTCGCTCCATCCTGAGAAAGTGTAGCCCTCGCGAGCCGCAGGATTGCTTAAAAGTGTGAGGGCAGTGCCGAAAGTCACATCTTCGGCGTTGTACTCCTCGCCGTTGAGCTTGTATACCAGACGGTGGGTGTTGATGGTGTACGAACCGTTGATTACAAGATCCTTGTCGGGCATTGTGGAGGGAACGTCCTCGTCCCATACAAAAGTGTAGCCTGTTTTCGACGGGGTGGGAGCCACCACCTCTTCGCCGTATTCAAGTGTGGCAGACGATATCGGAGATCCGTCCACCAAGAAGCTGATAGTGTGGCTGTTGATTTCCCATTTGGCGTAGAGGGTGGTTTCTGAGGTCACCTTGTCGGTTGCGAAGTTCCATTCCTGGTTGAGACCTTTGTCTTTGAACACGCCTTTGAGAGTGTATCCCTCGGCGATGAGGTCGGGCGGAAGAGTGAGCAGCGAGTTCTTTACCACGTAAACCACCTTGGTTTCAGGGCCGTGGCCGTTGGTGATGTATGTTACCTTGTATGCCTGGTCTTGGTCTACGATTGTGAACTTGGCGTTGGTGGGGTTGACGATATAGTTGCCGCCCGACATATTCTCAACTCTCACGCTGGCTTCGCCCTTGTTTATGTTGTTGGAATACAGCACGGTGTATTCGCTTTGGGGAATCTCGTTGGTTCCGTCCATAAGCTTGACTGCGGGCTTTAACTCCTTGCCGGTGTATACTGCCACGTCGGATTCGAGAATGATAGATGGGGTGACGGTTTTTTGGGTGATGGTGAATTTGAGGTCTGCAAGCGAAATGGTGTAGTTTGAGTTTGTCAAGTTGTTTACAAAATCATATTCGCCAACGGTTTCGCCAGATGTACGGGCTATTTTGCCAGAGAGCTTGTCGCTATTTAATAGACCTTCAGCCGAGTAAGCAATTTCGGGGTCGGGGTCGCTGTAAAATTTTGTTGTAACGGTGGGTGTTACGGTTATAGGTTTCGGGTTGATGGTGAACTTGGCGGCTACAGCGGTGATTTTGTAGTTTGAGTTGTTGAGCTGCGAACAGTCAATAGAGTAGCTGCCTACGTTTTCGCCCTTGATTCTGGTAAGGCTGCCTGAGAGCTTGTCGCCCGATTTCATTCCCGTGGTTTTGTATGTAAGAGCGGGGTCGCTGCTGCCGTATGTCTTTGAGAGGGCGTCGGGTGTTACGGTTATGGTTTTGGGCGTGATGGTGAATGTGGCTGTCTCTTTCTTGGTTTCGTAGTTGCTGGTAACATCGGTTGAGCCGTTTGTGATTTTAACAGTTGAGAATGAAATTGTGTAAGTGCCTACATTTTCGCCAGTGGCGCGGGTCATTGTGCACGTGGTTATTTTGTCGGAGCCCAACAAACCTTGATTTGTGTATTTGAGGGTCGGGTCTGATTCGCCGTAGGTTTTGCTTTGAGCCGCAGCCGATAGCGTAAGTTTTGCTTGCGCAACAGTCAAGGTTACTTTTTTTGTTTTTGTGTAGCCGTTGCTTGCAATTCCTTGGATTTCAATATTGTACGAACCTTTGTTTTTGATTGTGCCGTCGGTGGTGCCGTTTACGATGAGAGTGTAGTGGGTGCCTTTGGTAAGAGTGGTGTTGCCGGCTTTAACTATTACGTTGATGTTGCTGCCAGTGTATTTGGTAGACGACAGCGACACAGAAACGGTGTTGCTGGTAGACGAAAGGTCGTAAAGCCAGTTTGCAGTGTATGCCCTGTCGTAGGTTCTGCCCTTGGCTATTGTGAGATTTGTGGTTTTCGAGGAGAGTCCTGTGCCTGTCCATCCCTCGAATACGTAACCTGTTCTGGTGGGCTTGGCGATGGTGTAACTGTTGTCGATGTTGTAAGTGGTGGGGTTGGTGGCAGTGCCGCCGTTGAGAGTGTAAGTAATTTTGGAACTGTATGGGGTGAAGTAGCCTTTTGAGTTGGTGTTGTCTACCTTGGCGTATTCTCCTGTGACCATGCTCGACGAATATACAGTGCCTTTGCCGCCTTTTAGAACGGAACATCCTGTAAAACAGTTGTTTTGTGATGTTATCTTAGCCTTGTTCCAATCGTTGGAGTAAATGGTTTTGAGCTTGGCGCAGTTGTAGAACATATAGCTGATGTTGGTGACGTTGGCGGTTGAAAAATCACTGTCGAACGTCAACGAAGTGAGAGCCTTGCAGCCGTAAAACATATAGCTCAAATTCTCAACTTTCGGGGCATTGATTCGCGGCAGGCTTGTGAGGGCTGTGCAATTGCTAAACATATACGACATATCGGTGCAGGAGTTGAATGTCTTTGACGTGCCATTTATTGTTTTTAGGCTTGTGCAGCCATCGAACAGGTGAGAAGCATTGGTGATCTCTGGCGAAATATAGTTTACGTCTAAACTTGTGAGAGCCGTGCAGCCTGCGAACATATATTGAGCGTCTCCTTTTGCGAAAACACTAACCGATGTAAGAGAGGTGCAGTTTCTGAACATTTCGGAGGTCGAAACTTCCGTGCGGCCATTCTTTATCGTTACAGACGTGAGGTTGCTGCAGCCTTTGAACATTTTGTCGTAATATTTAACTTTGGTTAGGTTGAGGTTTTCCACGCCGGTGATGGTTGTGATGTTTGCCCCTCCGTCGAACCAGCGGTAGCATGTGGTCGGGTATACGTTTTTAAAACTTTCGAGAAAGACCACCTTTGTGAATTTAGGAATCAAAGAGAGCCATCCCGGGTTTTCATAATTGTTGTTGAGCAATGTGCCGTATGTGGAGCGGTGATTATCGTAGCAGAAAGTTGCCACGCCGGGATTGCTTTCGCAATAATAAAGATATGCCTCGTTGCCCGACGGCTTGAGAATAAAGTAACCGTTGGTGTTTGCGTAGGTTTTGTCTTTGGCGTTGGATGAGTTGTATGTGATTTTGCCTCTCAGGTAGGTGTTGTTGTAGAACATAAGGCTGCTTTTGGTGACCTTCTTTGTGGTGAAACTGCTGCTTACAAACACTGCCTCCAATTTGTTGCAGCCGTAAAACATCTTCTCCGTTGTAGTTACATTTTCGGCGGTGAAGCCGCTGATATCCACCCATTTGAGTTTTGAACACCCAGAAAACATATTGTCCATTTCGGTAATAGCGGTAGACACAAAGGCGCTGAGGTCGATAGTTTCGAGGCTTGTGCAGTTGGCAAACAACCCCGAGAGAGACCTCACATCGGTATTGGCTGACGACGCGTATCCAAGACCAGATACTTCCACAAGGTTTGGAAGGTCGTGAAAAATGTTTTTGATGGTTTTGACATTGCCATAGGCGATAGATTTATCGAAAACAATTCGCTTAATTTCAGTACTATAATTATCCCATCCGCGGTTAAAATTATCGCCAGTGTGGTAGTAGTAGGGATTGTTTAAATGCGAATTGGGGATATTGTTTTCCGGGCCTGGGTAATAGTAGAACGTCAGCGAGCCGGTGCTTTCGTCGAAAATAGAATATGTGATGTCGGCTTTGGCAACGTTAGCCCATAGGCATAGTGCTAAAACCGCAAAAAGTGCGAAGAAGTGTTTTTTCATAAAGGTTTCGTTTAATAATCTGTCTATAAAAAAATGTTTTTTTCACATATTATTGTTGATGCAAGGGTGGAGGAGTGAAATATTTTTTTAGTTCTTTTTTCCTATTGGGATGAAAAAAAAGAGCCGTCAGTAAATGGCGGCTCTATGGTTGAATTATGCGATGTGCACCGTGCGGCGTTACAATGAAATTTTGTAAGATTGATTGTTGATTATCACAATCAGCAGGCCATCGGTGGCTATATTGATTTCGTCGTGTGTAGATTTTGTAGTTGAAGTTGTTATTACGCGACCTTGGAGGTCTACGATGGTGTATTTGGTGTCGGGAGCGGTTTCGATGTAGATGGTGTGGTTATATGCCCATACTTTGGTTTCTGACTCTGCGTTAATGGTGTTGATGGCAGTTTGAGTGCCAGTGAAGCTGCCAGTGATAGTAACATCGTGCGAGGGCATTTTTTGAGGAATCTCGCTCCAGCCTGAGAATGTCTGTCCAATTTTTACAGGTTCGGTAAGAGGTTTAATTCTGTCGCCGAATTTGTAGGTAAATTCGCGGTATACCGTGTTGTCAATCATATAGATAAGTTTATACGATTGAGGAATCAAACTTCCAGTGATTATCACATCGTCGCCGGGCATTTTGGTAGGGATGGTGCTCCAACCAGAGAATGTGTAGCCCTCCTTTACGGGGTCGGCGAGTGGTGTTATCGGGTCTTTGTAGTGGAGCTCTATTTTCTTATATTCATTGCCGTCTAATATGTAGGTGAGGAAGTATGTGGTTTCTTCCCACTTGCCTGCTATAAAGATATTTTGGTCGGGAACGGTGGCAGGGTAGTCTCCATTGGGTACAAATTTGTAGCCTGGGTTGGTTTTTGGGAAAATCGAGGCAGTGGCAACACCGAATTGAGTTTCAACCACAATATTGGTTTCGCCTATCACAAAGGTAACAGTGTGTTTGTTGGGAGTAAACGTTCCCTTCACTGTAATATCCTCGTCGGGCATAGTGGCGGGCAAAGTTGAAGGTGTCCAGCCAGAAAATTTGTAGCCTGTTTTAATAAGCTCACCTTCAATTTCTATTGGTGTGCCGTATTCCACTCCAGTTAGCTTTTTATATTCTAATCCGTCTACGGTATATGTTATTGTGTGCTTGTTAGTTACGTATGTACCTAAAGCAGTAAGGTCATTATCGGGCATCGTTTGTGGTATGTATATATCCCAAACTAAAGATTTGCCTTCAATATCGGCTTGGTTGGGTATGATGATTTCCGAACCGTAGTTTACAAGTTTATTCACAATTTCTGTACCTTCAACCGTGAGTATCAGTCTGTGCTGATTTATTTTCCATTTGGCGTAAAGCACAGTATTGTCGGATGTGATGGCGATGTTGAAATTGAATTCGTTGTTGCATTCCTCGTCGTTGTAGACACCTAATAAAGTGTAGCCCTCTTCTTTTAAAATAGTTGGCGACAGTTTTTCGTTTTTGATTACGTAGAGTGTTTTCTGGGTTGTGCCTTCAAAGTCAATGTAGTTGACGGTTACGGTGTAAGCTTCGCTTTGATCTACAATTTGGAATGTGCCGCTGCCAGATACTTCGTAGTTGCCGCCCGGGTTGTCGGTGATTATTATCTTGCCATCGCCTATCTCTTTGTTATTTTTGTACGACACCGTGTATTCCGACGATGGAATCAGTGTTATGCCGTCGTACACAGCCACAACAGGCTTAATTTCGCCTCCTGTGTAGGGGTATTGTGCCGATTCAGTGGTGATGACGAGGTTTGTTACCTTCTTAGATTTTATTGTAAAATCAACATCTGCCACAGTGATATTGTAGTTTGAGTTGGCGAGCGTGCCTAATGTAATTTTGTGTGTACCAGCGTTTTCGCCTTGAGTCTTGTCGTAAGATAGTGCGCCAGTTAGCACATCGGAACCGATCAATCCCTCAACTGTGTATTCTATATCGGGGTCGGTGTCGCCGTAGGTTTTTTCAGCAGGCTTGGGTGTAACGGTTATTTCGGCGGGGTTGAGTGTTACGGTAAATGTCTTAGAGCCAGTGTAGTTATCGCCCTTACCTTGAAGAGCCACTTGGTAGTTGCCGGCTTTATTTATCTTGCCGTCTGGAGTGATTGAGGTAAGTGTATAGTCGGTGCCTTTCTCAAGGGTGTAGTAATCGGAGCCCCATTGAACCACAAGTTGAACGTCTTTGCCGTCGTAGGTTTCGCGTTCAGGCTTTACAATCATATTTTTGCTCGTCATAGAGGTTGCTAATATGGGCACTATGGTAACATCTCCGTAAACGCCTGTTGGAATCTTTACTTTGTAGCTATAGGTGCTACCTACATAAGGATAGCCACCCACACAATCGAGTCTCTTAAACGACATTCCACGGGCAGGAAGGTTTTCGTTAGCGAATGATATTGTAAACTCAATCTCTGGGTCGTCGCAGCTACGGTAGGTGGAATAGTAGTCATTGGGAGTATAATCAGGTATTACGCCACCGAAATTGGGTGTAACGTTTATGCGATACTTATATAAAGAAAAGTATCCTTTAGTGAAGCGGATATCTTTGTAAGATCTGTAGTCCACTTCGTCGACCTTGGCGTATGTTTTGTCGGTGGGGTACGAGGCGTTAAACTGAGTGCCGCAGCCGCCTACAAGACGGCTGCAACCTTTGAACATATTAGTTGATTCTGTTACATCGGTAAGATCTAATTCATCACCACTACACATAAGCAGCCTCTTTAATTTTTCGCAGCCTTCAAACATACTTGTGGTGTATCTTAGCGGCAGTATGGTTGTGGAATTTGAATATTTTTTTCGACATTCCCCAAATTGGATTTCCTCAAGGTTTTTGCACCCATAAAACATATAGCTGAGGTTTTCAGCATGGTATATTTGACTGTATTCATAAGAAGTGCTCTGGAGCGACAATCTTCCGTTTAGTTGCGAGCAATTATAGAACATATAGCTAAAATCTTTGCAAGAGGACGAGAACCTAATATCTCTACTAAAAAGCCCTTGCACTTGGTCGGTTTTAAGTTTGGAGCAGCCATAGAACATATAGGAGGCATTTCCTAAATCAGCTCCGATTACCCTATCCCAGCCTTCTATTTCGGTTAGGTTGGAGGCATTATAAAACCACATATAGAAACTTTTGGGGCTGATTTGGTAATAATAAAACAAAGATCGCTCTTTCTTCCTAATACTTTTTGCAAAAACCACTTTTGTGATGGAGGAAGCATCCTCGCTCCAACCCGGAGTATTTGTTCCCTCGTTTAGCGAGTAGCAATATGAATAGCCTGCTAATTTGTGCTTATCGTTGAAAAAATATAGCTCATTATCGTATTTTATGGCATACATTTCTTCTTTTTTGTCTGTCGGCATATACTCAAACATTCCTACTGCATTGTTGTAGCAGCCTATGAACATTTGGTCGTAGGTGCCGTGATAGAATTTGTTGAAATCAGAATAGTATACCCATACCTTCCGGAGGTTTTTGCAGTTGTAGAACATCTTGTTCATATTTATTACGTAGCCTGTTGTGATACCGCTGATATCAACCCACAGCAGGCTTTCGCAGCCATAGAACATCTCGTATATATAGTCAGGAGAATACGACCAAGACTCCATACCTTGGATAATTTTTAGGTTGGTGCAGTTTTTAAATAATCCGCTGAGGTCATCGTTTGTGAGGTTTCTAAGAGATATATATTCTAATCCGTCAACACGCTCAAGCGAAGTCATATCTCTAAAGAAATAGTTGATACTCTGTGTAGGAAAAAAATAGTAAGATTTGTCGATGGTAAAACGTTTTATTTTGTTTACTATGCCAGTTTTCCTAGTCTGCCATCCGTTGTTAGCTTCGTCGCACCGCCAAATATTACCAGATGTGGCAGTTGGTACACCGGCTTCTCCCGATTTACCAGCTTTTAGGGTAAGCACACCTGTTGACGGATTCCATTCTGTCCACTGCACATCGTATACAGGGTCCGCAGCCCATGCCGCAGTTGTATGGCAGAGCATAGCCGCAATAGCAAAGGCAAATATAAGGAGAAAGCGCATTCTGCCCCCTCCCGAAAAATGTTTTATAATCTCACTTTTCATGTTAAGAAAGTTTAATAATTGTTGTTAAATATTAAAAGTTAATAATTCCTATATATAGTTGGAAACATTAGGCAAAAGTGAAATGAATTTTCGGTTAAAAAAAAACACCGCCCTGTGATTTTTTTACAGGGCGGTGTTTATGGGTAGAGACGCCATATTATGACGTCTCTACACTACAATTAGCGTATTTACAATGCCAATTTAAATGTTTGGTTTTCAATTTTAACAATCAGTATGCCTGATTGGTTGGTGTGTACCTCTTCGTGTGTAGATTTTGTAGTTGAAGTTGTTATTACATGGCCTTGGAGGTCGATGATGGTGTATTTGGTGTCGGGAGCGGTTTCGATATAGATGGTGTGGTTGTATGCCCATACTTTTGCGGTGTTGTTTTGGTCAGCTACTTCAGCCACGGGGGTTGTGCTTGAGTATGTGCCGCGAATCTGGAGGTCTTTGTCGGGCATGGTTGCGGGAATTTCGCCCCAGCCAGAGAATTTCAATCCAGATTTGTAAGGCGCTGAGGGTGCGTGTATTCTGCTGCCGTAGCTAACTGTCACGGTTTTGAACACCTCGCCATCGATGTAGTAGGTGATGGTGTGCTGGTTGATAATAAACTCGCCAGTGATTTCAATATCTTTGGCGGGCATTTTGGCAGGTGCCTCGCTCCAGCCGGAGAATGTGTGACCGGTTTTTGTGGGAGCGGCTATCACTTTGATTTTGTCGCCGAGATAGAGATCCACTGTTTTGTAAACCTGGTTGTCTACAATATATTTGATGGCGTATGTGCGGACTTCAAATTTGCCTTCGATAGTGAGGTCGTAGTCGGGCACGGTGGTGGGAGATCCTGCTTTAGGCACAAACCTGTAACCGTCTTTGTTGGGCAGTATCGATGAGATATTTACGTTGTAGGCTGTTTCTACTAAGAACTCTTCGTCGAAGGTGATGAATTTAACAGTGTGCTTGTTTGGTACGTAGCTGCCGTTGATTTCCACGTCTTTGTCGGGCATGGTGGAGGGTATTGAGCTCCAGCCGGAGAACTTGTATCCGTTGCGAGAAGCGGGACTTGCAAGTGCTGTTATCGATGCGCCGTATTCCTTGTCTTCGGCGTGGTATTCAGCGCCGTCGAGCTTGTATACCAGACGGTAAACGTTTGCTGTGTATGCGCCGTTGATTGTGAGGTCGTTGTCGGGCATGGTGGCAGGTATTTCGTCGATCCATGCAAATGTGTATCCTGTTTGTTCTGCAGGTTCGGGAGCGGTGATTTCTGCGCCGTAATTTACAGTTTCTGACGAAACCGTAGTGCCGTCTACCACAAATTCAAGTGTGTGGCTGTTGATAAGCCAGTTGGCGTAGAGTGTGATGTTTCCGTCCACAATGTCGGAACCGAATGTAAACGGTTGGAGCATAGTTGCATCTTTGTATACGCCTAAGAGTGTGTATCCATCAAAAGCAAAGTCGATAGGAGCGTTGAGGGGTTGGTTTTTGATGGCATACAGCATTTTGTCTTCGGCGTTGGGCACACCCGACGATTTGATTGTTACCTTATAGGCTTGGCTCTGGTCTACAATCTGGAAAGAGCCTTTGCCCGAAACGTAGTAGTTGCCGCCCGGATTGTCGGTGATGGTGATTAGTCCGTTGCCGATGCCGTTGTTGTTAGAAATAGTCACGGTGTATTCCGACGGGTCGATTAGCTTGCCGTTGTCGTAGAGCGATACCGCAGGAATGATTTCGCTGCCGGTGTAGGGATAAACCTCAGATTCGGTAACGATAGTGGGGGTGGTCAAGGTCTTGGGTATGATAGAAAACTTGACGTCGGCAACGCTGATGTCGTAATTTGCATTTTTGAGCGTTCCGATAGTTACGCTGTATTCGCCCACGTTTTCGCCCTCTTCGCGCGAAAGTGCTCCGCTGAGCTTGTCGGAGTTGATAAGTCCGTTGGCAGAGTATGTTATCTCGGGGTCAACATCTCCGTAGGTTTTTGATATTATAGCAGGTGTTACCGTGATTGGTTTGGGACGGATGGTGAACTTGTTGGAGTAGTCGTATGAAGCATAGTAGTTGCTGTTATATTTCGGACTTGTGTTTAAAGAATAAGAGTATTCTCCCACATTCTCACCGGTAGCTCGCTTAAATACGGGCGCGGAAGTGAATCCGTCGCTACCGCAGAAACCTGTGTATGTGTATGTAATCTTAGCCGGGTCGGTATCTCCGTAGGTTTTGGAAATGGCGTCGGGAGTTACTGTAACAGTTTTGTGACTGATGGTGAATGACACACTTCTTGTGTTGATGTATCCATTTTCAGTTATGCCTGAGATTGCAATAGTGTATGTGTCGGCGTTCTTAACAGTGCTGACACTAGAGTTGTAGTCTTTGCCATATTCCAGGGGTGTGCCGTCTATTGTGATTGTGTAGGAGATTTCCTCGCCGGTATATGTGTATGACGACGGCGTTGCTTGTATATGGTAATAGCTGTACGAAAGGTCTTTGAGCCAGTTGGCTGTGTATTCTCTGTCGCCAGAACTATAGATGGGGAGTATCAGTTTTTTGGTATAAGAAGAAAGTCCCGTGCCTGTCCAACCTTGAAATACGTGTCCGTTGCGTGTCGGGTCGGCGATTGTCTTCTCTTTGTCGGCTGTGAAGTCGGTGTATGACGAACTATAATATGTCGAGGGACAATTAATGTATGTGATTTTGGATTTGTATGTGGAAAGATAGCCTTTGGTTCCTGGTTTGTCGATTCGTGCGTATGTTTTGCCAATGTAAGCAGAACTGTACGATGTGCCGTTGCAGCCTTTGAGATAAACGTCGCCTTCAAAACATTTGGAATATGAGGACACTTTGCTGGTGTTCCAATCATTTTTTACAAAAATTGCTTTGAGTTTTCCACACCCGGCGAACATACTTTGGATATTTGTAACATTCGACATATCAAAAGATGCGGTGGAAGTGCATCCGAGAAATATGTAGTTCAAATTTGAACAGTTGGCGAACATATAAGCCGTGGATGTTACATTTGGAGCATCGAAAAGCTTTGTCACCGACACGTCGGTAAGATTTGAACAATCGCGAAACATAGAGCCAAGGTCGGTGGCAGAGCTTGTAACAAGGTATTTGCTGGCGGTGCCGCTGTCTGTAATCTTGGTAAGTCCAGTACAATTATAAAACATATACGACATATCGGTGGCTCCAGCAGTGGAGAATGTGTTTAAGAAGTCGTCTGATTTTAATGACGTGCAGCTTCCAAACATTTGTTTCATTGTGCAGCTAGTTGTCGCATAGCGTTGTGGCATTTTCAAAGATGATAGTTTGGTGCAGCCGTCGAACATATAGTTGAGGTTGCTAGCAGCCGTGATAGCTGTAGAGGAAAGGTCGAGTGTGGTAAGTGCCGAACATCCGTAGAACATCTTTTCGCATGTTTTGCTCGCGGATAGTTTGAAGTTCTGAATGCCCTCTATTGTTGTGAGGTTTGAGCAGCCGCTAAACCAATCAAAGCAGGTTGTAGGGTAAATGTTGCTAAAACTAATGTCAAACACCACTTTTTTAATTGCAGTTTGGTGTTTCTCTATCCATTTAGGAACTTGAGTGTTGGAGTTGAGCGAGTAGTCGGCTTCGTATGGCGAACGGTATTTGTTGTTGTAGAATGTGAGTGTGCCGTCGTTGTAGAATCTGGCGTAACTTTCAACAGGGTAGGAACTCCTCATGTCTATTGTGAAGTAATAAGAACCAGAGGCGAAATAGCTGCTGGTCCACGACGGATTGTATTTCTCCTTGGCTCTTAACTTTGTGCAGCCTGTAAACATATCCAAGCCGTTATTGGAGTTGCTCGGACTTATCCATGAGGTAGTTGCGAAAATCGTCTCAAGGTTTGAGCAGCCGTAGAATGTTCCTTCGGCGTAAGTGAGTGATGCTGTGGAGCATCCTCTGAGATCTACAACCCTAAGTTTCGTACAACCCTTGAACATATAATTCATAGTTGTTACCTTAGAGAGATCGAGTCCGGTAAAGTCAACGTATTCAAGGCTTGTGCAGCCTTCGAACATGCTGTTCATTTTTTTTACATTGCTTGTGTTGAATTGGTTGAAGTCGTAGAGTTGTTGCAAGCTTGTACAGCCCTTGAACATTTCTTCTAAGTTGGTGGTTTCGGTGGGGTTGATATATTCAAATCCAGTTACACTTTTGAGGTTCTTGAGCCCGCGAAACCATTTTTGAATCCATTTTACTTCTTTTACTTTCAATGATTTGTCAAAAACTACTCTCTCAATTTGGTTGGCGTATGTGTCGTTGCTATAGCTATGTTCCCAGTTGTCGCCAATGGCGTACGTATATGAGCTGTTCTGAATGTTGGATGGAACGCCATCTGCATTATAATAGAATGTTAGTGTTTTTTTAGAAGTGTTAAAATAGGAATAAGTTTTTACAATGGCATTTGCATTGCCTCCAAACAGGCATAGCGCTATCAGCACTAAAAATGCGAAAAAATGTTTTTTCATAACAAAAATAAACGTTTTAATAATTAAATCCTATTAATAGTTGCAACTATGGTGCAAATATGAAAAAATAAATTATTATAATGAAAGTTTGTACGATTTATTATTGATTATCACAATGATAACGCCTTGTTTTGCAATGCTGATTTCTTCGTGAGAAGATTTTGTTGATGAGGTTGTAAGCACGCGTCCCTGAAGGTCTACGATTGAGTATTTGGTGTCGGGTGACGTTTCGATATATACGGTGCGGTTGTAAGCCCATACCTTAGTGCCGGTGTTGTCGGCGTTGATTTCCATCACGCTGGTAGTGGGGTTGGCAATATATTTACCTTCTACCTCAATATCGTCGTCGCCCATAATAGCAGGAATATCGCTCCATCCCGAAAATGTAAAGCCTTCTTTGTTGTTGGGAGTGGCTATCGGGGAGATGGCAGCGCCGTATTCGTATGCGACAGTCTGATATTTTTTGCCGTCAACATAGTAGATTACGTAGTGTTTGCGGATAACCCATGTGCCAGTGATTGTAAGGTCGTAGTCGGGCATGAGCAACCCCGATTCGGGCACTGTGAAAGAGAATTTGTAATGGTCTTTGGTGGGAAGCACAGAAGCTATGCTTTTACCCACTTCAAAATCGTTGATGGTTTTTAAAACTTTTGAGCCTTCCTTAAATACGAGCTTGTGCTTGTTTGGAATATAGTTTCCGATGATTTCCACATCGTTGTCGGGCATGGTTGAGGGTGCGGTGCTCCATCCCGAAAATACATATCCTGTTTTTGGGGCGGGCTCGGCTATTACGGTTATGGGTTGTCCATACTCGGTTTCAAAGGTGCTGTAGGTCTCTCCGTCAACAATATAGACCACATTGTGGGTGTTGATGGTGAATATGCCGTTGATTTGGGTGTCTTGGGCAGGCATTGTGGCAGGTATTTCGTTGAGCCATGCAAAAGTGTAACCCTCTCGCGGAGCAACGGCGTATGCTGTAATCTCAGAACCGTATTCCACTTCGGAAGATTCTGCCAAAACACCGTCTACATAAAACGAAAGGTTGTATTTGTTTACAGTCCATTTTGCGTAGAGTGTAATGTCGTTCGTTACAGAGTAGTCGGCAAATATCCATTCGTAATTGAACGCGGGGTCTTTGAATATTCCTTCAAGTGTGTAACCTTCGGCAGTCATATCGGCGGGCAATGTTATTTTTGAGTTTTTGGCTACATATACCACCTTGTTTTCGGGTCCGTGTCCGTTGGTTATGTATGTTACCTTGTAGGCTTCGTTTTTGTCTACTATTTGAAAATTTCCTGAAACAGTGTTGATTATATAGTTGCCGCCAGCCACGTCGTTAATAGTGGCGGTGGCAGTGCCTTTGTTGATATTGTTGGTGTAAGTTACTGTGTATTCCGAAGAGGGTATCAGTTTGCCGTTGTCGTAGAGTTTTACGCCTACTTCCACAGCCTGACCAGTGTATATCGTTAGATCAGAATCAAATACTATTGTTGGCGACACAACGGTTTTAGGTGTGATGGTGAATTTTACCGGCGCTACTGAAATGTTGTAGTTAGCGTTGGTGAGGTTGCTTACATATTCGTACTGTCCCACATCTTCGCCAGCCTTCCTTGTTAGGTTGCCAGAGAGCACATCGCCAGATATAAGGTCGGGAGCTTGGAAGGTTAGTATCGGGTCTGCCGTGCCATACTGTTTCGACAGTTCGTCGGGTATGATGGTCAGTTCCTTTTTCTTGATGGTGAGGTTGCCGTATACAGTGTTGAGTTGGTAGTTTTGAAGACCTGATGTAGGTGTCACCACCTTGATCGGGTAGCTGCCAACGTTTTCGTTGGCGTCGCGATATGTTTCAAATGTGTATGTGTCGGCGTTTAAGAATCCTTGAACAGTGTAGCTGAACTTTGGGTCAGGGTCGCCGTAGTATTTTTCTGCGTTTTTGGTGGTTACGGTAAGGGGTGCTCCTCTCAATGTAAGTGACACGGTTTTTTGACCGTCGTAATCGCCAAGTCCTTGTATTTTAAAGCTGTATGTTCCTGCGTTTTGAATTGTGTACGACGTCAGCAGTTTGTAGTCGGTGCCTTCGGTGAGTACTTTGTTTTGGTCTTTTACCACTACATTTACGGTTTTGCCTGTGTATGTTTCCGACGACAGCGACATAGTGATGCTGCTGTAAGTGGATATGTCGATACGCCAGTGTGCTGTGAGCACAAGGTCGCTGGCTGTGCCTTCTTTTATGGTGAGGCTTGGTGTAGGTGTGGTTATTGTTAATCCTCCGCTGCAGGTCCATCCGGCAAACGAATAGTTCGCCTTTGTCGGTTTTTTGATAGTGTAGCTTTGGTCAAAGTTGTAAACAGATGGATTTCCCGAAGCCGCAGTGCCGCCGTTGAGCACATATGTGATTTTTGACTGGTATGGCGAGTAGAGACCTTTGTCGGTTTCCCCGTTGTCGATATGTGCCATTGTTTTGTCGGTGACTGTGGCTGTGGAGCCTCTGCCACCTTTGAGTTTCGGGCAGTCGGCGAACATATCGGTCGACGATGTAACATTGCCCACGTATAGGCTGTTGTTGCTGCCTACAACAATGCTTTCGAGCACCTTGTCGCCGCTGAACATATATTCTGTGTTGGTGAGTTTCGAAGTGGCGGTTTCGTTTAGAAAATATACCCTTTTGAGTTTTCCGCAGTCTTGAAACATGTGCTTGCTGTTTGTGAGAGTAGCCAAAGGCTGATGGAAATATGCCTCCTCAAGATTCGGGCAGGCGTAAAACATATAGCTCATATCTGTGGCTTTGTCTATCTTGAATGTGGAAAGGTTCGACGTGAATGATTGAAGATGGTTGCATTGCGCAAACATATAGCTCATGCTTGTAACGTTGGTGATGTTGTAATTTTTGAAAAAGTCGAGCGAGAGAGATATGCATTTATAAAACATTGCCGTCATTGTGCTTGAGGTTTTCGCATTGCGCGTAGGCAGCACTACGGTTGTCAGGCTCGAACATCCTGCGAACATATTGTTGAAGTTTTTCACATTGTGGAAGTAGTTGTTTTTCGTGCTGAACTTGATTTCAAACAAAGAACTGCAGCCGGCAAACATCTTACATGTGGTGGTTATGGCATTCGTGTTGAGATTGAGCAGACCTGCTATCTCGGTGAGGTTGGTACATCCGCTAAACCATTCGTATGTGGACGTCGGGTTTACGTTTGATGTGAAAGTATTATCAAATACTACCTTTTTGATGTCTTTTGCGTGATCGGAGATCCAACCCGGAGTGGTGTTGCCAGAGGGGATGATGTACGATTTCCAGGTTATCTTGTCGTTGTATGTAAATGTGAGCACATTGTTGAGATAGTAGGCGTAGGCTACAAAATCTTCTGACTTTGTTGACAGATATTTTGAGGTGGTGGCGTATGTTTTATCGTTGGTGTAGCTAGAATTATATGCAACTGCGCCTTTGAGGTTGGTGCATCCTGTAAACATATTAGATGAGCTGCTTACTTTTGCTGTGCTCCATTGGTTGCCAACAAATATGGCTTCGAGCAATTTGCAGTTGTAAAACGTTTCTTCCATATTGGTGACCTTCGACGTGTTGAAAGATGAAAGGTCGACATATCTAAGCGATGTGCATCCCGAAAACATTCTTTGCATCTTGTCAATTTTTTCGCTGTTTACTTTGTCAAAGTCGCCCAGGTCGGTGAGCTTTTTACAGTTGAGAAACATTTCGTTGAATGATGATATTTTGCTTCCTGTCCAGTTGACGTACTTCCAGCCAGATACTTTTTCTAAGTTGGGCAGCTCTTTGAGCCATAAGCGCAGAAAGTCGGGTTTGCTGTCGATGAATGTGTGGTCGAACACCACCTCAATGATGTTTTTTGCATATTTTTTGTTTTTGTAAGAGTATTCCCAATTGTCACCAATGTAGTGATAATATTCGCTTGCCGTTGTTACCGAGGAGGGCACTTTGTAATAGAAGGTAAGAACGCCGGAATCAGGGTCAAACAATGAGTATGTTTTTTTGTCGTCGGCAAATGACTGTTGGCTGCCAATGAAAATTATTGTTGAGATTGTGGCGAAAAAGAATCGTAGAAAATGTTTCATTTTACAAAGGTTTTAATTGATGGTTTAACTAAACTTTTACAAATATATTGTTGCCTAAAAGTTAAAAAATGAAAAAACAAAATAAAAAATCCTTTTTTATCATTATTTTTGCAGAGGTTTTAAAAAAAAACAACAATGGTTAAATATTTGGCAGTTTTGGTGTTGTGGTTGGCAACGGTTCAGTCGATGTTGGCTCAAACCGACACCAATGACCTTAAAATTAGTGTTTTAACTTGCGCCGACGGCGAACAAATGTATGCATCTTTTGGACATTGCGCCATTAGGGTTAAGAGCGTTAACCGTGGTATCGACTATGTGTACAACTACGGAATGTTTAATTATCACCAAAATTCGTTTTACATAAAATTTGTACGCGGATTTCTCAATTATCATGTAGGGTGCAGCCATTTTGCTCGCTTCTGTGTGGAGTATGTGCGCGATGGACGTGAGATTCGTGAACAAGTGCTCAATCTCGACAACGCCCAGCGTCAGGCACTATTCGATTTTTTGGAATGGAACAACCTTGAAGAAAACCGCTACTACCGCTATAATTTTCTTGAAGACAACTGCGCCACCCGCATACGCGACATTGTGGAGAACACCTGCGGCAGCGATGTTAAGCTTGCTGAAATACAATACAACGAGAGCCTGCGCGATATGATTCACTCTCACCTTGATGATATGCCGTGGTACAGGTTTGGCGTAGACCTGCTCATGGGTCTGCCAGTTGACCGAAAGGCCGACAGCCGTTCGGCGATGTTTTTGCCAGAGCATGTGTTTACCACTCTCGAAAAATCAACCATCGTTCACGATGGACGCACCGAGCCGCTTGTGGCAGAGTCGAACACGCTGTTGAAAGCCGAACCAGTAAACAAGAGGGATATATTCACATACCTTTCGCCTTCGTTGATATTCTGGCTGTTGTTCGCTGTTTTGGTTTTGACAACATACTACGAGGTTACTCACCGAAAGTATCACGCTTGGATCGACCGTGTATTGCTGCTTGTGGTGGGATTGTTCGGATTGCTATTTATATTTATGTGGGTGGGCACCGAACATACCGTTACCGCTGGCAATCTAAATATACTTTGGGCATTGCCTACTCACCTTGCGGCGGCGTTTGCTATTAAGAGCACAAAACGTTTTTGGAAAAAATACTTTTTGGTAGCAGCCGTTATTACATTAGCCGTGCTTGTGCTGTCGCCTATATTGCCACAACAGTTCGACGTAGGTAACTATCCTATTATGTGTATGTTGATACTGCGGCTTGCATATCTCGCCAAAAAAAAGGAAAAAAACTAACACACATTTATATTATATGAAAATAATGTTAAAAACTACCGCTGCTTTGCTTGTGCTTATGCCTGCGTTTGGCTTTGCCCAAAACGTTGTGAATGCCAGTGCAGAGTTTCGAAAGAGCGTCAAGTACGACTTTAACAGCGAATGGCATTACCTTTCTTCTGATTTGTATCTGTTTAATGCACATAGTTTTAGCCACTTGCTGCAAGAGCTCTACTATTCGCCCAAAAAGAAGAAAAAGCCCGATGATATTCAAAACATTCTCATCACTGCCAAAATCGATGGCAACACACTCTCTGGCATTACTTACCCCATTTACAATTTTAATGTGGATAATTCGCAGGGCGATATGCGCACCTTTACCGCTGCCAACTACGAGGCGGTAAACATTATCGACAATCTGCCCCTTTCGTCGGTGGCAGGTGGTAAAATTGATGCCGAAATCAATGTAGACATCATTACGGGCGACAATCCCAACCGTCTGTTTGATTTTGTGGCAGAGCAGCTTACCAATATTTCGGCTTTTGCCACACCCCTATCTGCCACCAAAACCCTTGTGGGCGAACTCGGCTCGCTTATCAAAGCCAAAAGCGGCAAAAAAGAATACCGTTTTAGCTCTACCGTAAGGCTTTACGAAGAGCAAGATTTCAACAAACGTATCTGCGGAGTATCGGTTTACACGCTTTTGCCATCGCAGAGCGAAGGTTCGGGCGCAGATTTCAGCGGTCTCAACACATATTTAGACACCGCTGCCAATCCGCAACTAAACCGAAACCTTATTCAGCAACTTATCAATCAAACCAAATACCCCTTTATCGTTGCGGTAAACTACAAATCTAAATATATCTCTGAGCCGGTAATTGGCGACGAAATCACCACCGAATCTATCGAAGCCCGAAACGTAAAAGCCAAACGAAACTACGACAACGGACTTATTACCAGCGATATTTATCAGCAAGAAACCCGCCTGTCGGAGTATCTCACCCAGTTTGTGCAGCTAAAAAACAGCATCAACAACTATATGCTCAACGCCAAAAACCGCACCACCGACGATTTTGGCAAAATGTACTCAGCCATACTTTCCGACTACCGAAGCATGCGCCATACTGCCATGTCGCGCAATCGCGAATTTGCCAAAAACTCGCTATACAACAACGAGTTTAAGCCCATCTACCAATCCGTAATGCGCACTGCCGAAATTTACTTAGACGGCGACAACACCACCAAAAATATCAAAAACATTGCTAAAATTATGGCAGATTATGGCGATCGTCATCCGCAAAAAACCGACTCGGCCCAAAACGAATCGGCTTTGCGCACCCTCCACTCCGTTAAATTTCCTTCGGGCGAAAGCGTAAACGATATCGAAGAACTCAACGTGCTAATATCCAAAATAGAAGACCGCCAATATACACAAGTGTTTTCGGGTAAAATCAGCCGCCTAAAAATGATGTTGCCCTCGCCTGCCGCCACCGAATATTGCGAAAAACTCAAAGACGCAGTAAACGCCACTTACTGCCGCCGCTGCCGCACCGAAGCCGACTCTGCAATTGCAGCATATTCGCGCCGATTAGAGCAAACAAAGCGAAACACCGCTATCAAACGCCTCAACACCAACATAGCCGCAGCCCGCGACAGCTTATTCTACATGTTGAAAAAAGAGGAAACATTCAGCAAAAATTTTAATAACGAATATCCCGACAGCAAACCTGCCGACGCTCAATTTTTATACGAAGATTTTGAAAAACTAAAACTACTACGCCAAAATCTGCAAAACGCTATCGGTACAGATGTCAACGGTGCTAAAACCTCCGAAATCGAAACCTTGGCCGACGACATTCAAACAGCCACAAGCGAAATAAACAATCTTTGGAACTCGCTTTGTGCAAAAAATCCTAAAATGTGTCAATAATATCATTATCACTTGGTTCGATATTTGAGGTTTTTTTGTGAAAATGTGAAAGAAAAAACACGGTAGTTTTTTTTAACATTTTTATAATAATAGCACAAAAACCTCCGTTAATTATTCAGGCAGTAAAAAAAGATTATGTTGAAATTTAAAGATACTATAAAGATAAAATTGGCGGCTATGCTGATTATTGTTTCAGCAGTCAATTGCGAGGCTCAGATAATTCAGTTTTCGCAATTCTATTCTTGTCCGCTCTATTTGGCACCTTCATACGCTGGTGCCATCGATGCAAGTCGTGTGGTAGTCAACTACCGTAACCAATGGCCGCAAGCTGGTACTTTCAACACTATGGCAGCGAGTTACGACCAGCATTTTGAAAAAATCAAAAGCGGTCTCGGTGTTATGGCTTTGCGCGATGAGGCTGGCGACGGAAACCTTGCTCTCACAGTGGTAGACTTCTGCTACTCGTGGTATACAAAAGTTTCGCGCGATTGGACTGTACGTCCGGGTATTGGCCTCAAATACAACAAACGTTCGATTGATTTTGAAAAACTTATTTATGGCACCATGATCAACGATCGTGGCGAAATAATACAAGGTGCTGGCGAAGAGCAACCTTTGCCCAGCAAACCTTACTTGGATATGCAGGTTTCTTGCATCGGATATAGCGCTAAATATTGGGGAGGTCTTTCTGTTGACCATCTTTTGCGACCAAAAGCATCTCTTTACAACAACGACACTTATCGCGAAGACATTAAAGTGTCGGCATTTGGTGGTGCAAAAATATTTGTTGGTGCCACTCCCACAGCTCGCGGACGTAGAAGTATGGACGATTTGCAGAGCGTATCTTTTACAGCATTGTATGAATATTCTAAACTTTCCGACCAATTAAGCCTTGGTGCATATTGGAACAAAAACCCATTTACTCTCGGAGTTTGGGTTCGCGGTATTCCTATCGCAGTGCGCGACGAAAGCTACGGCAACTTAGACGCTATCATCCTTCTTCTGGGATACAAAATATTCGACCTCCATGTTGGTTACAGCTACGACTTTTCTATCGGCGAACTCCTAAGTACCACAGGCGGCGCCCACGAATTGTCGGTGATGTACGAATTCCAGCCAAAAGCCAAGGCTAAGAAACGCCACGCTGCTATTTCTTGTCCGAAATTGTAAGGACGCGGCAATTTGTAACTACGCGGCAATTTGTAAGGACGCGGCACGCCACGTCCCTACACAGAAATGTAATTGCTGGTGCTCATGCATACCTGTTGGGCATATTTGGTGGCTGATTGCATAATATCTTTTAATATGTTGGTGCTAACGCCGCTTTGCAATTGGTGCAACCCTATATTGTGCCTTACTAATCCGTAAACAATACCCGCATTGAAATTGTCGCCTGCCCCGATTGTGCTTACAGGTGTAATTTTTGGAGCAGCACATTCTACCACAGTGCCATGGTGTTCGCACAAACAACCCTTTGCCCCCATAGTGTAAAATATTGTAGCAGTGGTGTTTATATTGCGCAATGCCTTTAATGCCGATTCAAAATCAGGAGCATTAAAAATCAATTCAAAATCTTCGTCGCTACCCTTGATTACCGAAGCGGCCTCGATATTTTCCTTTATAAACGGCATAACCTTTGGCAAATCAGGCAGATGAGGTTTTCTGAAATTAGGGTCGTAAACAATTACCACACCTTTATTATTAGCATCGTTGATCAAACGCCGCATGCCATTCCTGATTTCGGGCATTATGCCATAAAACGAACCAAAAAGAAAAATATCGTCATGCTCAAAATCAGCTTTAAAAAGTTCTTCGTGGCATTTTCCGGGACGGCTTTTGTAAAATTGGTAACGTGCGTTCTTGTGTTCATCTAAAAATGCAAGCGCCACGGAAGTTTTCATGCCAGCATCGTCGATAACGCATATTGGGGTTACACCATTTTCAATAAGAAAATGTTTGATGTTTTCGCCGAGCATATCGGAGCAGAAGTCGGTAAGAAAATAAGGATTGAGTCCGAGCCTGCCAAGCGTTACCGATGAATTTAGCACCGAGCCGCCAGGATTTCCGCCCGTAGGAACACCATTTTCGAAAATTATGTCGAAAACTGTTTCGCCTGCAGTGTGTATTTTTGCCATAAAAATAAGTTTTTTTGTGTCAGATTGTAAAATTATGTAATTTTTTTGTTATACAAATAAATAAACATTGTATATTTGTAAAGAAAAAAAAAGACATTATGGCAAAAATATTAATCATAGATGATGAGCGTGCTATCAGAACCACGCTAAAAGACATATTGAGTTACGAATCGCACGAAGTGGATCTTGCCCAAGACGGATTTGAGGGCTTGGAAAAGTTGACCAACAACAAGTACGACATTGTTTTGTGCGACATTAAGATGCCCAAAATGGACGGATTGGAAGTTCTTTCAGAAATCATAGCAAAAGACATGGACATTCCTGTGATTATGATATCTGGACATGGCACCGTGGAAACCGCTGTTGAGGCTATCAAAAAAGGTGCTTATGATTTTATAGAAAAACCTCTTGATCTTAACCGTCTGCTGGTAGTAATACGCAACGCTACCGAACGTCGCAACCATGTAGCTGAAATCAAGACACTTAAACAAAAACTCAACCGCAAATACGAGATGGTAGGCGAATCTCCAGCCATACGCCATATTAAGGAAATTATTGAACGTGTAGCTCCTACCGATGCCCGTGTGCTGATTCAAGGCGAAAATGGAACTGGTAAGGAAATCGTTTCGCGCTGGCTGCACGAAAAAAGCAACCGCAAAGACGGTCCGTTTATTGAAGTTAACTGCGCCGCCATTCCTTCTGAACTTATTGAAAGCGAACTCTTCGGACATGAAAAAGGCTCGTTTACCGGAGCTAGCAAACAGCAGAAAGGTAAGTTTGAGGCTGCTGACAACGGCACTATCTTTCTTGACGAAATTGGCGACATGAGCCTTGCCGCTCAGGCCAAGGTGCTTCGTGTACTTCAAGAAAACAAGATTCTGCGCGTAGGCTCTGACAAGGAGATTAAAATTAATGTCCGCGTTATTGCCGCCACCAACAAAAACCTCAAAGAAGAGATTGCTGCTGGACGTTTCCGCGAAGACCTTTATCATCGTTTAAGCGTGATTATTATTCAAGTGCCGTCGCTCAACGAAAGGTTGGAGGATATTCCACTGCTGGTAGACTATTTCAACAACCAGATTTCGGGAGAGTACTATTCCGCACCAAAGACCTTTACCCCAGATGCCATCGAAGAACTCCAAAAAATCAATTGGACGGGTAACATCCGCGAATTCCGCAACGTGCTCGAACGTTTGATAATTCTCTGTGGCAACGAAGTTACTGGTAAAGACGTGCTATCTTACGCTTCACCGTTGGCATAATGATCAATAGGCTTTCGGACATAGCTGACCTCAATAATCTTGAACTTGTGGCGGCACACGTTACCGAAGGATTTATGACGGGGCTCCACAAAAGTCCGTTTCACGGTTTCTCTGCCGAGTTTAACGAACATCGCCTTTACAACAAGGGCGAAAGCACGCGCCATATCGATTGGAAACTTTACGCCCGCACCGACAAACTGTTTGTAAAGCGCTATGAGGAAGAAACCAACTTGCGTTGCTATATTATTGTTGATACTTCACCATCAATGCGTTACAAGGGCAAAGATGTGAGGTTCAATAAGCTGGAGTTTTCTGCTGTGTGCGCGTCGGCCATTATAAATCTTTTGCGTACCCAGCGCGATGCCGTAGCTCTTACCCTTTTCGACCGCAATATATCTTTTTCGTGCGACGCCAAAGTATCGACAGTACATTCCAAAATGCTGTTTTCTACTTTGCAAAAAGCTATCTCCGACCCTGTAAAACCTATTGCGCCAGAATCTCCCGGGTCAATAGCACAGTGCCTGCATACTATTGCCGAAAGTATTCATAAACGTTCGTTGGTGCTGATATTCAGCGATATGTTCGACAATGCAGACGAGGAGAGCGTTTTTGCAGGGCTCCAGCATTTACGCCACGCAAAGCATGATGTTGTGCTTTTCCATGTGCTAAACCGTGCCGAAGAGTTGGAATTCAATTTTGAAAACCGTCCATATAAGTTTGTGGATATGGAATCGGGCGAAACCGTCACCCTCAATCCACTCGACTATAAAGAAACATACAGAAATCTGTCGTCGGCATTCTGCACCCGTTTGAAACAGCACTGCGGTATGTACAATATGGATTATGTGGAGGCCGACATCTCAAAAACCTTTAAGGAGATATTGGCACCATATCTTATCAAGCGGGCTGTGTTGCATTAAACCCCGTACATCTATTATGCTTGCGCACAAATGATGTACGGGGTTGCAGAAATACCGTCTTCCAGACGGTAAATGAGTCGTTTGGAAAACGGTATTGTGTTTATTTAATTTTAAACGAGTCGATAAATTTGTTGCTCTCTTTGGTAGAAATCTCTGACTCTTCGGCTATTGTGCCGAATTGATAGTAACGTTTGCCAACGAAGAATGAGCGCATATTGATAACAAGGTTGTCGCGTTTGCCAGAGAAAGATAGTCCCTTGTTGCCATCAAGACGTTCAGACGACGATTTTGCGATTTTGCTGCCCATTTTTTTCATAAACGATTCGGCTTGAGTTTTAAGAGTGGACTCAACGTTGTCGTCGGTTACAGCACCAGCAGGATAGTCGGAGTACGACAAGAAATAACTACCCTTGTCGCTCTTGGTGTATACATACTGAACATTTTCGATGGTTCCAGCCTTGGTGGTGTAATTGTTTTTAGTGGGGCCGTTTGGAGCATCGGGAAAATTGATCGAGAATCTGCCCTCTTCCGACTTGAACGAGTTGTTGTCTTTGTCTTCTTTTTTGTTGTCTTTCTTGTTGTCGGGAGCGGGTTGGACATTGTTGTCAGGCGACGGCTTCACGTTGTTGTCGGTGTTGTTGTCGGTAACTTCGGTTCCCTGACCGTTGGGTTTATTGTTGGTGGTGGTTTGGTAGCAAGAGGCTGCACCTAACAAAGCGGTCACCATAGCCGCATAAATAAGTTTTTTCATCTCTTTACGTTTTTGAGTTTTGTTTAACAAAGCAAATATATGCATTTTTTTGTTACAAGTTTTCAAAAAATACCAAAAATGAGAAAAATTTTTGATAACTTTGTCTGCCATAAAAAAAATACTATATGGTATAAAATTTGTTTTTACTACTTAGTTAACAATGAAAAATTCAACGCTATGAAAAAAATAACATTGCTTCTGATTCTTGCAGCGGTATGTACCGTATTCTGTTTCAACGCTTCTGCCAAAGGGGGTTATCCCGAAAAAGCTACTGTAACTGGTCCTCAGTCGCCTTCCGATGTTGTGGACGAGGGTGACCCTGACATTCTTTGGTGGTTTTCGATACAGATTAAGATAGATCCCAAAAAACGCGACATTGAGATTATCTCTGGTTCTACAAAAGTATCTTCCGGTTCAAAAAAGGTGTTTGAAAAGGAAGTTTGGAAAGGAATTGCACGCCGTCGCATAGTTATAGGCCCGTTCCCGTGCAAGCAGCAGGCCGAAAACGCTACAATATTCTATAAGAAGAGCAAAGAAAGAATAGTAGGTGTTCCCTCTGGCGAAAATCCCCGTGAGCTTTACTGGTTTCAGGTTTCGTTCAACGAGTTGAAGCGTATCGGCGCTTACGAGTTTGCTCACAGCCCCGCGGCTGTTTCGTCAGGTTCTTATGATCAGTTTAAGGATGCTCTCTTCGAGGGTATCACCTTCAAGCTTCTTTCTATCGGACCTTTCGCCAATTATTCCGATGAAAAACTCGGTGTTGCTGTCGACGGCAATATCTGGGCTGAGAAAGCAAAATCCATCTACCGTCAAAACGAATAGGCAGAAATGCTTACCGGACTATATTTCGGATCGTTCAACCCGATACACAACGGACACCTGATGCTCGCCAACTACCTTGTGGAGTATGGCGGCATCGGCGAGTTGTGGTTTGTTATCAGTCCCCAGAATCCTTTTAAAGAAAAAAAATCGCTGTTGCCCGACTATCAACGGCTCGAACTCGTGCGCAGGGCTGTTGAAGATTACATGAAATTCCGCGCTTGTGATGTGGAGTTTTCCCTACCAAAGCCGTCGTACACTATCGACACGCTTACATATCTTAAAGAGAAATATCCCAACAAGGAGTTTTGCCTGATAATTGGCAGCGACAATATTGAGCGTTTCCCACGTTGGAAAAACGCACAGCAGATAATCGACAACTATCACATTTTGGTTTTTCCTCGAAAGGATTGTCCCGTGGGTGATTTTGCCAACCTTACAAACGTCCATATTGTTGACGCACCTCTAATTGAGGTTTCAAGCACTTTTATCCGTGAATCCATAGCCGATGGTAAGGATGTGCGTTTCTACATGCCCCAAAAGGTTTGGGAGTATGTGGATGAGATGAATTTTTATAAAAAATAGTAGGATTTTATAGCTGTTCGTCTCTCGAAGCGTCCAACCTTATAAATATAAACAGCAGTATTGTAAACGACCAGAGCGAACTTCCGCCGTAACTAAAAAAGGGTAGGGGTATGCCTATAACAGGCACCATGCCTATGGTCATGCCCACATTTATGGCTAAGTGCAGAAACAGAATCGATGCCACACAATATCCGTAAATTCTTGAAAAAGCCGACCGTTGCTGTTCTGCAAGCCACATTATTCTGATAATCAGAAATACAAAGAGAGCGATAATCACTGTTGTGCCCACAAAACCCCATTCCTCGCCTACGGTACAGAATATGAAGTCGGTGGCCTGTTCGGGTACAAAGTTGAACTTTGTTTGTGTGCCTTCCAGAAAGCCCTTGCCGGTGAGACCACCCGAACCAATAGCTATCTTGCTTTGTTCCACATTGTAGCCTGTGCCCTGAGGGTCGTTTTCTACTCCGAGAAACACATTAATGAGGGTTTGCTGGTGCTGGGTCATTATGTTGTGAAAAAGATAGTCGACCGACAACATAAAAACAAGCGACCCTGCGAGAATCAGGATACCCACAACAATGGACATGTTTTTTTTGATATAGGCGTACACCAAAAATACCACCGAAGAAATAAGTGTGGAGATTAGCAGCAGACGGTCTATGCCGTATTTGTCGTCCATAAGCCAGTGGTTGCCAGCCCACAAAGCTCCAAAAGTAAAGGCTAATATGCCTGTGCTGATAGCTGTTTCCACAATGTCTTGACGATGAAGGAAATATATAAACTCGGTTAGCACCAGCAATGCCACAATCACCACCCAGAGCGGATAAAGCAGAGTGGAAATAAACACCGCAATTGCAAGAACTATCAGCGCCAGAAAGTATCCTGGCAAACCTTCGCGGTACATTACGAAAATCATACTGGCGTATACAAGCACCGAACCCATGTCGGGCTGAAGAAGTATCAGCAGGGCGGGCATTAGTATAATGGCTGCAATCTTAAGCATATTTTTGATGCAAGGCAGCGTAAAGGAGGAAATGTCGAAGTCGAAACTGCTCATAAGTTTGGCTATGGCAAGCGCCGTGGCAAATTTGGCAAATTCCGCTGGTTGAAACTTTATGGAGTCGGTTATCACAAACCACGACCTTGCACCGTTGGTTTTGGTGCCCACTATCAGCACCAATATCAATGCAATGATAAATAGTCCGTAGATTATGTATGCAAATATCGAATACGCCCTTGCCTGAAAAGCCATCACAATGGTGATGATGGCGTAGGCAATACCAATCCACACAAGCTGTTTGCCGTAGCGTTGCGACATGGAGAGAATGCTGCTGTGGCTTTCGTCGTAAACCGCTGAGTATATATTGATCCATCCGAGTATTACCAATGCGGTGTAAATCAACACTGTTACCCAGTCAATCGAAAGAAATATATTGCCTCCTCTGTGTTTCATATTTTTTTAGCAGCTGCTTTTATTGAGTCTTGTTTCATATTTTGCAAAAGGGGACTTATCAAGTCGGCTTCTACCATACGTTTTTCCACGTCTTTACGCGAAACCTCGCCTTTGAGATATTTCTCAATCATGAGCCCTGCGATGGGAGCTGCGTAAGTGGCACCGTATCCGCCGTTTTCTACATAAACAGCTACGGCAATTTTAGGATGATCCATAGGAGCGAATGCTTCAAAAATAGAGTGGTCTTTGCCGTGTGGGTTTTGAGCGGTACCTGTTTTGCCGCAAACTATAATGCCCGGAACTTGTGCCGAGCGTCCTGTGCCGTATTCGCAAACAGCTCTCATACCTTGGATAACGGGCTCAAAGTGCCGTGGGTCTATGCCTGTATCCTGATGTTCGGTAAGCCGATGGGCAATGGTGTCTTGACCCTCTATATGCTTAACAATGTGAGGTATAATGTAATAACCGCGGTTTGCTATGGTGGCGCAGGCGTTGCAAATCTGCAATGGCGTGAAACTCAACTCGCCCTGACCTATCGAGAGCGAGATAATGGTGAACGCGCTCCAGTGGCCTTCGCCGTAAAATTTGTTGTAATAGTCTTTGGTGTAGATGATTCCTTTGTTCTCTTGCGAAAGGTCGCTGCCGAGTTTGATGCCAAGACCGAAACTCTGCACCCTACGCCGCCAGTTGGAATATGCGCTGTCGGCACGGCGGTATTTCTTGTCGCCGATGATTTTGGTAAACTCGTGGCAGAAATATGCGTTGCACGAGTGCTGTATAGCTGGTACGAGGTCGAGGCTTCCCGCATGGTGACACTTAACCACGTGACTGCCAATGCTAAAGCCACCGTTGCAAGGAAATGCCGAACTGGGTGTTATAATGCCCTCTTGCAAGCCCACAAGAGCATTGATGGGTTTGAAAGTTGACCCCGGCGGATAGCAAGCCATTATGGCACGGTTAAACATCGGGGTGAAATTCTCTTTCAATAGTTTCGGGTAGTTGAGAGCCATATCGCTACCTACCAACAAGTTAGGGTCGTATCCTGGTGAACTTACGAGCGCGAGTATTTCGCCTGTTTCGGGTTCTATTGCCACTATACTTCCAATTTTGTTTTTCATAAGCATTTCGCCGTACATTTGGAGGTCGATGTCGAGAGTGGAGATAATGTTTTTGCCCACCACTGCGGCGGTGTCGTTTTTGCCGTCCATATAGCTGCCTTGTATTCGGTTGCGAACGTCTACCACATATATTTTCTGCCCCTTTTTACCACGGAGAGCCTCTTCGTAAGATTTTTCGATGCCTGCCACGCCGATATAGTCGCCGGGCTTGTAGTATGGATTTGCCTCAATGAATTTTTGGTCGGCCTCACGAACATAGCCAAGCACATGGGCGGCACCGTTGTATTCGTAGCGGCGGGCGGTACGCTCTTGCACGTCGAATCCTATAAACTTGTACATTTTTTCTTGCAAGTACGAGTAGCGCTGTTTTGTAATCTGCTTATGGATAACGCTTTCTTTGTATGGCGCATAGTTTACCGCCTTTTGAAATTCAGCCTTGAACGCTTCAATGGATATGCCGAGAATGTTGCAGAGGTCGGCGGTATCGAATGGCGGCACTTTGTTGGGTACTGCCACAAGGTCGTAGGATGATTCGTTGTATACAAGCAGTTTTTCGTTGCGGTCGAACACCAATCCACGGGCAGGATAGTCTACCACACGTCTAAATACATTGCTCTCTGCCGACATTTTGTACTGCGAATCTAATACTTGTATGCAGAACAGTTTTACTATGTATGCCAGCATTATTGCAATGATAATCAGGCTGATGTTGTATATCTTATGCGAATTGTACTGTTTCACAACTTAAAAAATAACTTGCATCTAAGGTACATAAAGTTTTTATTTTTTGCAAACAAAATTGCAATTATTTTTTTACCGACATATAAAAATGGTCCCAAAATTTAGGGTATGATTTGTTTACAGCATCGGCATCGTCTACTTGTACAGGATTCTGCGCTGTGAGTCCGGCAATTGCGAGCGCCATAGCCATTCGGTGGTCTTTGTGGCTCGATACTCTTCCGCCAGTGATTTTGCCGCCTTTTATTATCATATTGTCGCCTTCGAGTTTGATCTCGATGCCGAGTTTGGCAAATTCCTCTTGTATGGCAAGAGCACGGTTGCTCTCTTTGTGAGTCAAACGGCTTACACCTTTTATAATAGATATTCCGTTACACTGCGAGGCAAGTGCGGCTGTTACAGGAAAAAGGTCGGGGCAGTCGGTAGCATTGAAACGAAACGGCCTGAGTTCGTTTTTGGTAACTCTGACCTTTTCGGTAGAGATTTCGATATTTGCACCGCAGTTCATAAGCACGGTTATGATGGCTTTGTCGGCTTGCAGTGATGCAGGGTTAAGACCGTATATAGTTGCGCTTCCTGCTATTGCTCCTGCTATGAGATGCCCGGCAGCGCTACTCCAGTCGCCCTCCACGGTGTAATCTATGCCGTGATATTTTTGCCCGCCTTTTATGCTGAATGTCTTGTAGTTGTCGTTTACTATCTTGCCTCCAAAACGATTGATAATCTCTATCGTCATATCCACGTATGGCGTGCTTTTGAGGTTTTTTACCATTACCACGGAGTCTTTTTCGGCAAGAGGAAGCGCTGTGAGCAATCCAGTAAGAAACTGCGAACTTTCACTTCCGTCGATTTCGGTAACGCCACCGCTAAGCTTGCCCGAAATAGTGATGGGAATATATCCATTGGTGGTTTTTACTTTTGCACCCAAGTCGGCTAACGGCTTTTCCATCATCGACATAGGACGTTTTAACAGTGTTCCGTATCCGCCAATTGTAATGTTGGTGCCAAAAAGGCAACAAACAGGCGTGAATAGTCTCAGACCCAATCCAGCTTCTCCAACCGAAAGGTTGGTTTCTGTGATGGTGTTAAACGTTTTGATTTCTACACGGTCGGGACTATTTTGAACGCTGCAACCGAGTTTGCGGGCTATTTCTATTATAGCAAGCGAGTCGTTGCTGAAATCGGGATTGCGCAGAACGGTTTTGCCGTCGGCGAGAATTGCCAGAGCCACAGCCCTTTGCATATAACTTTTTGACGATGGAATAGTAAATTCCGCTCTATATTCCGAATGTTCTATTAATTTGTTCATAAACTTTGTTTGCAATTTGTTCGGTATTTAAATTTTCTACGCACACCACGGCATAGGCGCAAGCTGCGTAGAATGGAATGCGTTCTGCAAGCATTTTTTCTGCTGCTGCAAGAGGGTTGTCGCATTGGAGTAGCGGACGGTTTGATGTGTCTAATCCAGTGATACAGTATTTTGCTGTGGCATAGAGCCATACAGTTACGAAACTGGATTTGAGGATCTCTTGGTTTTCGTGATTTTTTACCGTGCCGCCACCGCACGAGAGTATGATGTTTTGTTCTCCTGCGTAGCGTCGTAGCATGTCGGTTTCTATTTTTCGGAAATAATCCTCGCCCTTGGTCTTGAAAATTTCTGTAATTTTCATACCTTCCTGGCTTTCAATCTCATCGTCCATATCCACAAAACGGTATCCGGTGAGTTTTGCAAGAATTTTGCCCGAGGTGGTTTTGCCTACGCCCATAAAACCAGTTAACGCTATACGTCCGTGATATGCAAAATTGTATTGCTCTAATGCACTGTACATTACCTCTGCTGTGGTAGTAGTGCCGGTGAAAATTTCAAATCCGGGAACTGCCTGATTCACAAGCCAGTCTTTGCCCGAAAGAAACTTAAATCCAATTTTGTTGATAAACGGCTCAAAAATTGAATCTTTGTAATTGGCGTCAAGAACAAGACACTCTGAATCAAGTATTTCGGGGTTAAACGCCTTAACACCTGATGGCAACGCCTGAACAATAATCTTAAATTCTTTGACAAGTTTTTCGATATTGTTTAACGAGCTGATTTCCACGTTGAAACGTTCTTTGAGTTTTAATAGAGCCTCTTGGTTTCTGGCCGACACTGTAATATTTAGTCCAAGGTTTTTGCCAGCAATAATTACGCCCTGAGCAGCTCCACCGCTACCTATCACCAGCATTTTTTCTTCTTTGATAAATTCAGGATAACGTCTGATGCATATTTCCACGCCTGTAATGTCGGTGTTGTCGCCGTAGAGGAGCCCGTCTTTGGTGTATACACAGTTTACTGCACCGGCTTTTTGTGCGTTGTCGGTGAGGTGGTCTAACAAGGGTATAACATCCTGTTTGAAGGGTGCTGTCACATTCATGCCACCCATTCCAAGCAGTTTAAAAACCTTAATTGATTCTTCGGCAGAGTATGAGGGAAGTCGCAAATAATTGTAATTTAATTTGTTGGCATTAATGGCGCCATTCATGAGCACAGGGCTCAAACTATGAAATACAGGATTTCCCGTTACCGCCAATATATTAGTAGACATATTTTTTCCAATTTTTTTGTGCAAAATTGCAAAAAAATTTGCAAAATAAAAATATTTACCAATCTTTGCATATTATTTAATACATCGAAATGAACATCTTTGTTTTCGGATCGGGAAATGTGGCTTGGAGCCTTGTGCCGGCATTGCAAAAAGCTGGTCACAATGTGGTTGGCGTGTATGGACGCACAGCATCCAATGTTCGCGAACTGTGCAACCATTTTTCGGTGATGCCCGTGTTGGAATTAGACAAAATCACCCCTTATGCTGATGTCTATTTTATTGTCACCGCCGACAATGGTATTATTTCTGCCGCATCTACCCTCAAAACCAATCACATAGTGTTGCATACGAGCGGCACTACCGATATTAATGTGCTCAAACGCTTTTTTAAAAAATGCGGCGTAATCTATCCTGTGCAGACATTTTCAAAGAGCGTTCAGGTGGATTTTTCAAAAGTGCCACTGCTGATAGAGTATAGTGATGAAATTACTGCTCAGAAAATCAACATGTTGGCTACATCGTTGTCGTCTGATGTCAGAGAGATGTCGTCGGCACAGAGGCGTATTCTGCATCTTAGCGCGGTGTTTGCCTGCAATTTTGCCAACCATATGGTGTCGGTGTCAAAAATGCTTATGGCTAAGGAGGATGTGGATTTTGCGTTGCTCGAACCACTTATTCACGAAACTGTGCGAAAAGCGTTGGAAAACGACCCGATACTGTGTCAGAGCGGTCCGGCAGTGAGAAACGACACACGAATACTCAACTACCATCTTGAAATGCTCAATCAGTATCCAATCCTCAAAAAAATTTATAGTTACGTAAGCGAAAGTATATCAGAATTTTCAAAATCATATCCCGTCGGCGTTTCGGGTATAATACCAAAAAATAAAGAAAATGAAGGCATTTTTTAAAGTGATCAGAGTCAAAAACCTGCTAATGATAGCACTTTTGCAGGTGCTTATTAATGTGTGCCTTGTGCATCCGATTCTAACACTATACAACCTCGAACCCACATTCACTTTGCTAGATTTCGTGTTTCTAGTATCTGCCACGGTGATGATGGCGGCTGGTGGTTATATCATCAACGACTATTTTGACACTAAGTCTGATTTGATAAACCGCCCTGAAAATGTTGTGGTTGGCACCGATGTTAGCAGGGGAAACGCACTTTCGTGGCATTTTGGTTTGAGCATTGCCGCCTGTATTCTTGGTGCTATGGTTTCGCTGAGGATAGGAGTGTGGGTGTTCGCTCTCTTTTACCCGTTTGTTGCTGGTTTACTGTGGTTTTATTCCTCTTCGTATAAAAAAATATTCTTGCTTGGAAACGTGATAGTTGCGCTACTCACTGGCACTATTCCTCTGTTGCCGGTGGTATACGAGATACCTGGACAGCTTGCTACCGACAACGAGCTGATTATTAACGGTATACTCAACTTTAATGTACTATTGATTTGGGCTGCTGGATTTGGTATATTCGCTTTTGTAACAACAGTTTTCCGCGAAATTATCAAAGACATTGAAGATATCGACGGCGACCGTGAAATTGGTCGTAGCACCGTACCCGTGGTAATAGGAGTAATGGCTTCTAAAATTGTCGTCGTTGTGTTAATAGCCTGTACCATAGCGGCTTTGACGGTGGTTTGGTTCAATTATCTTAACGACACACTTTCGGCTGTATATTTAGGTGTGATTGTGGCATTGCCTCTTGTATTTTTGGCTTACAAAGTGCTGAAAATTAAAAACAAAAAGGATTGCCATTTTGCATCTGCATTGGCCAAATTGATAATGTTGGCAGGAATACTCTATTTGTTTGTGGTTAGGTACAATCTATTGTCGATGATGGATGTTTAAATATCCTTATAATCAGGAATATCTTGCACAAACTCGTATCCACCACGCTCTTTGCAGATTTTTACACAGTAAGTGTCTATCCCGTTGGTAACCATTAAAATACGAGCGTTAAAATGAATGTTGTAACGTGCTATTTGGTCAAAAGTGCTTTGCGATATTCTCACTTCGGGAGCTTTGCATTCCACAAGTGCTACTGCCTCGGCATTTTTATTGTATATTACTATGTCGCTGCGCTTTACGGTATTGTATAGCTTTAATCCGTTTTCGGTGCGCATCAAACTTGGCGGATAGTGCTTATAATCAATCAAAAAATGCACAAAATGCTGGCGCACCCATTCTTCGGGTGTTAAAACAATATATTTTTTTCGTATAATGTCAAAAATGTATTTACTTTGTGAACCGTTTTTAATTGTAAGACTACACGGCGGCAAGTTTAAATTTTGCATATATTTGTAAATTGAAATCACCGCGAAACTAATAAAAATTATTGAGAAATGAGAACAAAAGAAGAAATTGTAAACAATTGGCTGCCCCGCTACACCGGGCGCGAACTCGAAGATTTTGACAAATATATACTGTTGACCAACTTTCAACATTATGTAGAACTCTTTGCACACAAGTACAACGTGCCAATTTTGGGCGAAAACCAGAATATGCCAAACGCTTCGGCAGAGGGTATCACTATAATCAATTTCGGCATGGGTAGCCCAAACGCTGCCACTATTATGGACTTGCTCAGCGCTGTGCATCCCGAGGCTGTGCTGTTTCTTGGAAAATGCGGCGGCATTAAGCGTATCAACCAGTTGGGCGACCTTATTCTGCCAATTGCGGCTATCCGTGGTGAGGGTACAAGCAACGCTTATCTGCCTCCCGAAGTACCTGCACTGCCAGCGTTCAACCTTCAACGTGCTGTGTCGGCCATGGTGCGCGATACCGGACGTGATTATTGGACTGGAACTGTATACACCACTAACCGCCGCGTGTGGGAGTGGGACGACGAGTTTAAAGACTATCTGCGCACTATACGCACTATGGCTGTGGATATGGAAACTGCTACTCTATTTACAGTAGGTTTTAAAAATCAGATTCCTACTGGCGCATTGCTCCTTGTTTCTGACCAGCCTATGATTTCATCGGGTGTAAAAACCAGAGAATCAGACAATAAAGTAACGCACGACTATGTAGACCAACATCTCGAAATTGGTATCAAGTCGCTCAAGGAGATTATCAACAACTGTCAGAGCGTAAAACATTTGCGTTTTTAATTTCAAATCTTTATGGCTGCATCCACTTACGAAGGCATACTATCTGATCTTAAGGCAAAAAAGTACGCTCCTATATACCTCTTGCAAGGCGATGAACCGTATTTCATCGACCAAATTTCGGCTTACATCGAAAAAAACGTCCTCACCGACGACGAAAAAACATTTAACCAAACCGTAGTCTACGGCAAGGACATCGATGTTGCCAATCTCGACAACCTTTCTAAACGTTTTCCGATGATGGCCGAGTATCAGGTGGTTATAGTTAAAGAGGCGCAAGATTTGAAAAAAATCGAAGACCTAGTATTCTACGTTCAAAAACCGCAGAAAACCACCATCCTCGTGCTTTGTTATAAATATAAAGAACTAGACAAACGCAAAAAACTAGCCTCCGCTATTGAGAAGGTTGGTGTGTTGTTTACTTCTAAAAAACTGTACGACAATAAGATACCTTCGTGGGCTGAAAACTATATCAAAGATAAGGGTTACACCATCGAACCAGTGGCACTGCGCCTTTTGACCGACTATCTTGGCACCGACCTCTCAAAAATAGCCAACGAGATTGATAAACTTGCCATTGCTCTGCCTTCTGGCGCTAAAATCACCTCTGCCGATATTCAGGCCAATATCGGCATCAGCAAAGATTACAACAATTTTGAACTTCAAAACGCAATAGGTTCTGGCGACGTACTCAAAGCTGCCAGAATTGTGGAACATTTTTCAAAAAATCAAAAAGACAATCCTCTTGTGCTCACTATCACCGCATTGTACGGATATTTTTGCAAACTGCTCGTATACAACCAGCACATTCGCGACGATTCAAAAACTCAAGCAGCGGCTTTGGGCGTTAATCCATTCTTCATAAAAGACTACCAATCGGCGCAAAAACGTTTCCCTACTCCCAAAGTGATTAAGGCTATCTCGCTACTGCGCGAATACGACCTCAAAAGCAAAGGTGTAGACAATGTTTCAACAGAACCAGGGGCGCTTTTGCAGGAATTAGTCTATAAAATTATGCATTGAAAAAATTTTTTTATAAAAAAATTTGCAAATGGTTTATTTGTTGCATAACTTTATATGCCGATTTAGTGCGCTAAAAAGGCTATATATTTGAAAACCAATTAATAAATAAAAATAAGATGAATTCGGGCTTTCATTTTACAGTAAAACTCAAATTGATATTAGGCTTCGGTACGTTGGGCGTAGTGATACTTATTATGTACTATTTGCTCCACAGCAGCCAGCAGAAAAACAGCGACATGCTTGCTGACAACATTTCGGTTAACTATCCTTCGATGCTGTATACCGAACAGCTTAAAGACCTTATCGACCAGACACATAGCCTGGTTGTAAGATGGACGTTGCAGCCTCAAATCGACACGTCACGACTCAAAAAGTTGAGGTTTGAAATTGACGCCAACCATGGTATGCATCTCGACACTATTAAAACTCAGATTAAAAATTTTACAGAAAAGTTCCATTGGAATGACTCTGAGCGTGATCTCTATACCATTGTTTCTGATAAAACCGACACGCTTTTCATGATGCACGATGATCATATTGCAAGTTTTTCAGCAGCCCGCGATTCTAATAATGTTGAAAAAACAATTCAACTTACCCAAGAACTTCTTGATGGAAACATTGCCCTTATGTATAAGTCGGTTATGAACGATGCCACACGACTTGCTAACTCGTTCTACCTAAAATCTTCTCGCAACTTGGTGGAAATTGAGGATAATATCGACAATTCGTTCAAAATTTTGCGTACTTCCATAGTGATTTTCCTTTTGGTGATTCTCTTAGTAGGTTTCTTGATGAGCCGTTATATGATCACCTCCATCAACTATGTAAAGGGCATTATCAACAAAATAAGCCGAGGTATTTTGCCAGAAGTTACTGGTGACGGTCACAACGACGAAATCGGCGATATGATTAATTCGCTCGGTGTGCTAGTAGCAAGTTTGAAAGAAACTTCGCAGTTTGCAATACGAATTGGTGAGGGTGATTTTACCACAGAGTTTAAGCCAAAGAGTAAACACGACGTGCTTGCCAACTCACTTCTCGTCATGCGCGACAACCTTATCAAAGCCGAAAAAGATGCCGAGCAGCGAAAGAACGAGAACACTCAACGAAACTGGGCTTCGCAGGGTCTTGCCGAATTCAACGAACTTTTGCGTAATGTGGGCGACGATATGCAGATACTCTCAAACAAGGTTATCGAAAAACTTGTCCGCTATCTCGACGCCAACATGGGTGGCATTTACATTGTTGACGACAGCGATAAGGATGATATTCACCTTGATCTTACGGCTTTCTATGCCTACGACCGTCTCAAATATGCCAAGCAGCGTATCGAAATTGGTGAAAACCTTATCGGACAGTGTTTCCGCGAAAACGAAACAGTATACCTTACCGACCTTCCAAAAGGCTACGTTCATATCAGCAGCGGCTTAGGTGAGGCCGACCCAACTTGCTTGGTTATTGTTCCGCTTAAGGTCAACGCCGAAACGTTTGGTATAGTGGAACTTGCATCGTTCCGTGTGATTGAAAAATATCAAGTTGAGTTTATCGAAAAAATTGGTGAAACCATCGCAGCCACCATCGCTAACGTTAAGATCAATATGAACACCGCAAAACTTTTGGAAGAATCTTCCGAAAAGTCAGAACGTCTTGCTCAGCAGGAGGCGGAGGTGCACAAAAATATCGAAAACCTCAAAGCACAGATCGAAAACCTTCAGGAACTCAACAAAAACGAGCTTGTAAAATACCAGAAACTGCACGACGACTACGAAAATCAGGCAGAAACATCACAGTCTACTATTCAGAAACTCAGCGAAAAAGCAGAACAACTTCGTCAAAACCTCCGCAAGATGGAGTTTGTGCTCAACAATTCGGCTGGCTACTACGAGCTTGACGCCCAAGGCTTTTTCGTTACCGCTAACAACCGTTTCCTTGGCGCAATCGAAATGCTTATCGGCGATATCGAGGCTAAGGATATCAGAAGTTTCATGGTTGACAAAGAAGACGAAATCAAATTCAACAACATTGTTGAACATCTTAGTCAAGGACTTGTTCATGCGCAGGTTAATCATTACAAGTTCAACGGCAGAGAATTCTACCTCAACGAGATATACACACCTACTCGCGACGACCAGAATGTGCTCAAAAGCATAATTGTTATCTCTAAGAATATCACCGAGCAGATTCTGCATGTAAAAGACCTTGAACGTCAAATCGGTGAGCTCAAAAACGAAAACGAATTCCTCAAAACTAAAGACAAATCGGTTTAGTCGGTTCTCACCTTATATAATATAGAAACATGAAAAACAATCTACTGCTGATACTTTTTGCTTCGGCGGTTGTATCCGCGTCGGCGCAAGACGAATATGTTGTAACATACTTTGAAAAAACCGAAATCAAAGAGAGCGAAGGACAACTTAAAAACGGACACCCCGACGGGCGTTGGAAATACTACAATCGGAAAGGTGTTCTTACAAAAGAAATCGACTATTATGCCGGTGCGGTCAACGGACGTATGGCTTATTTCTACGAAAACGGCAAAATTAAAAGCGAGGGTTATGTCTACAACAGCAAGGCTCAAGGCGAATACCACGAATACAACAGCGATGGATCCCCTAAGGTTGAGGGACGCTATCTCAACAGCAAAAAGGATTCTATCTGGAACTATTACAATATCAACGGCACATTAATCTTTGTAGAAAAATGCAATCCTGAGGGTTGCTTAGCTGTAAGTGCTTTTACCAACACTGGAAAGCCCCTATTTGAAAACGGCAACGGCTCATATGTTACATACTATGCCGATGAAAAAACCGTAAGGGAGCAGGGCGAATACAAAGACGGTCTTAAAGAGGGGCTTTGGAAAACTTTTTTCAACAATGGTAATATAGCCACCAAAAAGACATACACAAACGGCAAGCCCACAGGTACATCATATACATTTTACGAAGACGGCAAAAAACGCAGTGTGGAGAATATCGAAAACGGTATTGTTTCGTTCTGGTATCAGAACGGCAAAAAACAGAGCGAAGGCCGTATGAAAGACAACCTCCGCGACAGTGTTTGGACATTCTGGAACGAAGACGGCGCTGTAACATCGTTGGGTCTTTACCGCAAGGGTCTCAAAGAGGGTTTGCACAAGGGATTCTTCATCGACGGACGCAAGGAGTCGGAAATCAACTATACCGCAGGCAAGAAAAACGGACACGCCATTTGGTACCGCACCGACACCACCGCTGCTGATAAAAAAACTATTGTCAAGCATTTTGAAGGCGACTTTGCCAACGACGTGCAAACTGGGCATTGGATCTATTATCAAATCACCGGCAAAAAAGGCAACGAAGGCGACTATGCCGACAACAAGATGACAGGCCTTTGGAAATGGTATTACGAAGATGAATCTATTTGGAAAACAGCCGTTTACCGCAATGGCGAGAAAAACGGTCCTTATCTTGTCAACTACGAAAACGGCAAGGTTTTTTATCGTGGCAACTTTGTGAACAACAAGGAGGAAGGCTTTTGGGAGCGTTTTTACGAAAATGGCAAAAAGGAGATGAACGGCTCGTTTCACAATGGTATGATGGACAGCACTTGGAACGCCTGGTTCGACAACGGTGTGCCGCGTTACACCATCAATTACAAAAACAATCTTAAAGACGGTGTAGTGACATATTACGACGAAACCGGCAAAAAAACTATGATAGAATCGTTCAAAGAGGGTGTTCATCACGGCAAGTTTATAGAATTTAACGAGATAGGCACATCGGTAATCGAAGGTCAATATGTCGACGACAAGAAAGAAGGCGCTTGGTTTTACCGTCAGGGCGATGGCAAGGTGCTTCGCCGCGAGGAGTACAAGGCAGGTCGTCCATTTGGCACTTGGACTGAATATTATCCCAACGGACGTCCGCAGTCGGAGAAAAACTACAACAAAAACGGCGTGCTTGAAGGTAAGTTTGCCAAGTACGACCGCGCTGGCAAAACTATCTACGAGGCTGTATACTCCAATGGAAAACTCGCCAAAGTGGTTTACCAAACTTCCGGCGGAATGTAGATTTAATTGACCTATATTTTTGCATATTTGAAATAAAAGACCCATATTTGCGTCTGAATAATTAGAACATCAGACTGTAAAATGAAAACCATACAAATTGCAATTGACGGACATTCGTCGTGCGGAAAGAGCACTTTGGCAAAATCGCTTGCCGCACATCTCGGATTTCTCTATATCGACACCGGCGCAATGTACCGCGCACTTACTCTCTATGCACTTAGAAACAATATTATCGCCGACGGTGGCGCTCCCGATGAGGATTTGCTCCGCAAGCATATCTATAATATAGAGGTGTCGTTTAAGCGTATGCCCGACGGCACTATGCACACTTTGCTTAACAACGAGGATGTTGAAAAAACTATCCGCACTGTGGAAATTTCGCGTAATGTGAGCGCAATCAGCGCAATAGCATTTGTGCGCGAGGTGATGGTAGATTTGCAGCGCAAACTATCTGAAAACAGTTCGGTGGTGATGGACGGTCGCGACATTGGCACTGTGGTATTCCCTAATGCCGATTTGAAAATTTTTGTAACAGCATCGCCCGAAGTACGCGCACAACGCCGCTACAAAGAACTTACTGCTAAAGGCGACAACGTTTCGTATCAAGAAGTTTTCGACAACCTTGTTAAGCGCGACAAAATTGACACCACCCGCGAGGCATCGCCCCTACGTATGGCCGACGACGCTGTGCTTGTTGACAATTCTGAAATGACAATCGAAGGGCAGTTTCAGCACGTTCTCAATCTTGTGCAGAGTCTCCCCGCATATAAGCAACTCAACCAAAAATGACTACCGACATCGACCTAAACGCCGGATTCTGTTTCGGCGTCACCAATGCCATCAGCAAGGCTGAAAACGAAATTGCGCGAAATGGCACTTTGCTGTGCCTCGGCGAAATGGTTCACAATCAGGAGGAAACGCAGCGTCTCACGGACCTTGGTATGAAAACACTTTCGTATCAGGATTTCCGCGAAATCAAAGACTCCACCGTGCTGTTTCGTGCACACGGCGAACCGCCCGAAACGTACAGGATAGCGCAGGACAACAACATCACCGTTATCGACGCCACCTGCCCGATAGTGCTGCAGCTGCACAAACTTATTCATGAAAACGCTTTGAAATATCCTGAGGCTCAAACTGTTATATTCGGTAAAAAAGACCACGCCGAAGTGGTGGGTCTTGTAGGTCAGGCCGAAGGAAAGGCTGTGGTGGTGTCGTCGGCTGAGGAAATAGGCAAGATAGATTTTTCAAAAGACATTCTCCTCTATTCGCAAACCACTATGAACAGCGAGAGTTACGAAAGCTTATCGCAGCAAATTGACACTCTTTCTAAGAAACACAATCCTAGTGGTTTGTTGTTGAAATTCAATACTATATGCCGCAGCGTAATGGCACGTGTGAGCAATCTTGTGGAGTATGTCAAGCGGTTCGATGCTATTCTTTTTGTAGCAGGAGCCAACAGTAGCAACGGCAAATACCTCTTTTCGGCTTGCCAACGCGCCAACCCTCGCACCTATTACATTTCGCAGAGTTCCGACTTCAAGCCTGAAATGTTCGCCAATGCCGATAGAATAGGCATCACAGGTGCCACATCCACTCCTCGATGGCTTTTGCAGAGAGTGGAAGATCTAGCGCAAGAGTTCGCATCAGGTGTTAACAGCGTTCAAAAAAGTTAAATAAAGTTAAATTGATACTCTAAAAAATCCAAAAATCGAGTTTTAATTTTTTTATGCGGGTAATTTTGTACCTTTGCATAACGATAAAAAGATAAATATACAATGTGTGGACAACATAGAATAGCGGTAGTGGGCGGCGGAAGTTGGGCCACTGCCTTAGTCAGTGTATTGATTAACAATGTAAAAGAAGGCAACAAGGTCAATTGGTATCTCCGCAAGAAGGAGCATATCGACTATGCCCAAAAACATGGGCAGAACCCTAAGTACCTCAATTCATTGATTTTCGACACCTCCAAGCTTGAGTTTTACAACGACATCAACGAAATTGTAGCCAACTCCGACATTGTAATTTTTGCCATTCCCTCGGCTTTTATCGAAAGCACCTTGCAACAGTTTACTGGCTCGCTCGAAAACCATATCGTGGTGTCGGCCATCAAGGGTATGATTCCCGACAAAAATCTACTTATGGCAGATTTCTTCAACCAGAATTACGGCGTTGATTTAGACAAAAATTTCTGCGTTCTTGCTGGTCCTTGCCACGCCGAAGAGGTTGCTATGCAGCGACTTTCGTATCTTACCATAGCATCCAAAAACCTTTCAACTGCCGAAGATATTGCCACTTGTCTCGAATGTCGTTACCTCAAAACATCCATCACCGACGATATTTACGGCACCGAATATGCCGCTATTCTCAAAAATATTTTTGCTATTGCGGCAGGTATGTGTCAAGGTCTCGGCTATGGCGACAACTTTCAGGCGGTGCTGATTTCCAACGCCGTAACAGAAATGAAACGCTTTGTGGATACCGTTCACCCGATTACCCGCGACATTAAAACCTCGGCATATCTTGGTGATTTATTGGTAACTGCGTATTCAAAATTCAGCCGCAACCGTACTCTTGGCGTAATGCTCGGACAGGGTTATTCGCTTCAATCGGCAATGCTCGAAATGAAAATGGTGGCAGAAGGCTATTACGGAAGCAAATGTATTTTTGAAACCAACAAGCAGTACAACATCGACCTTCCCATTTGCAATGCTGTTTACAACGTGCTCCATACTGGCAAGCCGGTAAAATTTGAAATCAAGTTGCTTACTGATAAGATTAGGTAATGTGATCGAATCCAAATTATTCAAAGATGCTTTTTCGTTGCAGCGGGAGAATTCAGACCTGATTTTCAATGGGTTTGGATTCAAGCATCACGATGATGTTACCAAATATTACCTTCATCCCGACAATCAGTCGCCAAAAGCGAAAACGTCTTTGTGCCAGCCTATTGCCGAAGGTGTGGTAATGTTTTTGGAGATACTCAAATCGTATTACGACAAAAAGCCTAAGGGCAAACTTTTTTACAAAAAAGCCGACGGCGACTACATTGTGCATTTCCCGATTTCTGACGAATGGCACAACCCAGGCGTATTCGCCAATAACATAGCATCTTACCGTGTGCGTGTAAAACAGCACAACATCACTCTCTGCGCCTACGATTCTGATGATAACGCAATTCCATCAGTGCCCGACAACATCTCAGAGAATGAGTATTTTGATACCATTACCAACAAAACCGAAGAGGAACTTTTGCTCGAACATTACAAGATTTGCGCTGCTTTTGTGGCTCTCGCAGCCAAAGATTTTATCAGCGACAACGATATTCAAGCCGATATTTACGAATTACTCAACAATTACGGCGAAGAAAATTTTGTAATCCTCTGCGAAGATTTTTATCAGCGGCACAAATATGCCAATTATAAACTTACCTACGCCGATATAAAATCCTTAAAAACAAATACATACGTTTGCTTTGCTCTTGATGCCGACCTGCAAAAAGACGCTCCCGAAATTGAAATTGCCAAATTTCCTTCATACGAATTTTCCGACGAACAACTTGCCCTTATTCCTGCGCTTGGTGCGGAGTTTAGATTAGATTCTCAACTTGTAAGTGTTTGCAATGCAGTAACTTCGGGCGATATTAAATCGTTGCTTCTCCACGGTCCGGCGGGAACAGGCAAAACAATGTCGTGCAAACTTATATGTATGTCTACTGGATTGCCCGTGATGGAAACCGTCAACTGTACCGAAAATCTCGACGAATTTGTGCTCGGTAAGTATATCCCCGAAGGCGACAAGATTGTTTTTAAGGAAAGTTTTGTTACAAAGGCAATTAGAGACGGCGGCGCGGTGGTTTTTGAAGAAATCAACTTTGCCAAACCGCAATATCTCGCTTTTTTAAATTCACTTTTAGACGACAACGGTTTTATCCGTTTAGACAATGGCGAAGTGGTGCGACGCCATCGCAATTTTCGTTTTTTTGCCACCATGAACGTAGGATATTTCGGCACAAAACAGTTGAATCAGGCACTCTACAACCGTTTCAACTCGATTGTGGAGGTGGCGCAACTATCCGACAAGGCTGTGGAGCGGATGTTGGTTTACCGTGTGCCCGAATGTGGTCCATTTGTCTCAAAAATTATAAATGTTTATCACAAAATCAAGAAAAAGATTGAGGCAGAGGAACTTGACATTGTAATTTCGCCCCGAAACCTCGAAAATTGGGCGCGGATGGCAAAATACGAGGGGTATCCGCTCGCCGCCGAAAAAACTATTATCCCCATAGCCAAGTGCGACCGTATGTTAGAAAAAACTTTCCGCTCAATTATTGGCGTTTATCAATGGGAATAATGGACAAGCACAACTGTTTGAAACTCTTTTTGGGCGATGATAACCGCAGCCGCGAGGAGGATTTTTGCCGTACTTTTTCCGAGAAAAACACTGTCAGTCTGGTTTTTAGCCACACTCAAAATCCATCCACCAATGGAGCCGTTATCACCAACGACCCACAGTTTTTGGAAATATATGACAATCAGCCACTTTTGCATCGTGTAGAAAACCATCTCGGCATATCACCCAAGGTGTCTACCGATGTTTGGATTGCCCTGAGTATGGTTACACGTGCCCTATCGATTCACGAATGTCTACATATCCTTTACACCGATTTTTCAATTTCAGTACCAAACGATGTAAAGTGCAGAGGGTCAAGAAACAAGATATTTGTAATGCACCATATTTGGAACACCATTGAAGATAGTTTTATCGAATCTTACGGCGCATCGTATTACCAAAATATTATCGGCTACCTCAAATTTTTGAATATGTCAATTGCGTATAGCCCTGATAAACAAGACGATGATGAGGATGACATTCCCGACCCACAAACCCAAAAACAATTCCGCAATCTTACTGATTATCTGCAATATATGCTTTGGTTTTTGATTTATTCTCCGTTTGTGAAACGTGAAAATCACAACGCTGATATTCAGCCATATATCAATAAAACCAAGGATTTGTTTCTCAAAGGCTCTGTTCAAACCACACCCAAAAAGCGTTACGAATATGTACGCAAAATTTTTGACATTATTCTGCCGCTAATTCCCGACGACGATAAGGCAGATTTAAATTCTCCGTCGTTGAGGGATAAAATCAAGTCATCGTCGCTTAACGACCTTTTTGTAGGAAGCAGTGGAATTAAACCTCAATGCACTGATACAAAACCTATTACCCGCCGACTTTTTACTGATTTAAATGGAAATCTAATCAATGGTGATGAGGAGGCTACTCGCGACCAACTGTTGATGGATATTGTTGATTTTGAGGATAATATGGCACGACAATCTGCCGAATCAAAACAACCCGTTATCGAAACAGTAATAATTTACCCATCGAACTACAATATGCAGAATATTTTTCTGCACCGAAATATCAAAATTATTCAGAACCGCAAGTCGCCCGATTTTGCCCAAAAAAATGATTACTATCAGTTGCAACGTAAGTATCAGAGTGTAATAAATACATATAAATCAAGAATATATGATATTCTTCAAGCCAAAACCGAAGTGATTGTAAACCGTCAGATATTTGGCAACGGCATTTCGTCGAAACATTTTGGCGACCTTAAAAAACGGTATTGGTACAAAAAAGAGCAAGGTATTGACATTCCGCCAATTTCGTTTTTGTTTTTGATAGACGGAAGCGGTTCGATGAATGGACAAAAACTCAAAAGTGCGCAAACCGCGTCGCTGATTATGCACGAAGTTTTGCAGGCCAACGGCATAGAACATTGCTTTGTAGAGCATCGCGCAGGAGGAGATCAACCCACAATCGAAGTAAATGTTTTGTTTGATTTTAATTCTCAACCCTCTCAAAAATACAACCTTATGACAATGAAAGCGGATTACGACAACCGCGATTCGCTTGCGCTTATTTGGGCAGAAAAATATCTCTCTGCCAACGCCTCAAACGAGCAAAAAGTTATAGTGGTGCTTTCCGACGGCTTGCCTGCCCACCAATACGACAATTATTATCCGCCATCGTCGGTAGAGGATACCGCCATCACAGTCAACCGCATTATGCACCACGGCACACGCATAGCCGCCATAGCCCTTTGCAACACCTACAACGACCTCCGCGCCATATATCCCAATCTTGTGGCGTGCGACAATCTCGCCACCCTCCCCGCCCAACTCTTCCGCCTAATAGCAAAGATGTTGGAGTAATAAATTGAAAATAAGATATTTAACTAAAAATTGGACAAATTTAAAGTAGCACTTTAAATTTGTCCAATTTTAATAAAAGTTTTTGAGAATCAAAAAAATAATTGTTGGAATGATGTTTAATGTTTACTATCAGCAATTATTTTAAAACTGTATTTATCATATCCAAAAATTCTTGTGGTTCGAGAACTTGGATTGTTGATTGTGCAAAATCTTTTTTATTGCGGGTGATGATAGTGTCGCAATTCTCTGATAATGCGGAATAATATTGCATAGCGTCTTCAAGGTCGGAGAAAGAAGATTGTAATGATGAAGTTAAAACGCCTTCAAATGATTCTATTGGAGGGCAGAATGAGGTAAATATTCCAACCTTATCCTTTACGACTTCAAGAGGTACTTTTTCTTTTTCAAGAAGATAGAAAGCTGTACCCAAAGAAAGCAACGAACAATATAGTGAATATTGACCTTGTTGCGATAACGATATGATTTCCATTTCAATTGGAAACCACGGTTGGCGTTCTGCAAGAATATCAACAACTATGTTGGCATCAAAAAAGACTTTTTTCATTTGTATTTTTCTTGCAAGTATTTATGTATCTTGTTGTCTATATCTTCGTCTGTTCCTGCAACTTCGTAACCCATTGCAAGACGCGCCACGTCGTCTGATATTCTTCTCCCTCCGAATTTTGGATTTTTGGGCGGCAAAGTAGTACTGTGACCCTCTGATGTAGTATTCTGCGACTGTATGCTTTGGTTTGCAAATGCTTCCGCTATCGAATAAACTAAATACAACTGTCTTTCTGTGAGATGCTGTATTGTGTTGTCTATTTTTTCCCGTAATTGATTTGAGGTCATAAGCGAATAAGTTTGTGTCAATGTATTTTTACATTTGCAAATATACACGTTTTTATCTGTTTACCAAAAAATGCGGAGAAAAAGTGTATATTTTTGTTCAAATAATGGCAAATATGAGCCTTAAATTTAAATTGGACAAATTTAAAGTAGCACTTTAAATTTGTCCAAAAATACTAAAAGTTTTTGAATTACAATAAGTTTTGAGAGATTTTTTTATTATGATATGTGAAAAAATAATAAAAACACCCTCCGTTTAAAACGAAATTGTGCTTAATACGGAGGGTGTTTGTTGGTTTGTTTTGTTATTCTGCGGATAATACAGTTACTTCTATTTTGTTAGGTGGTTCAATTAATGTGTTTTCAAATCCACAAGGTTCGCTATAATCTATTATATTTGATTGATTATTTAATGGTTGGTCAAGTGTGATTTCGGTTTCATATTCTTCAATTGGTATATAACCGAAATCACCCCATCTCAAAGATGAAACCTTCAATTTTAGTTTTGATACATTTTGGGGAGAACTTGATTTGAAGTAAAAACATATTCCATCACAGATTCCCATTGGTTCTATTTCTACTTTTACAACTGAAATATATTTTTCAAGAGGTTCTGTGGTAGAATTATCAGAATCAACTTTGAAATGATTCCAATCAGCATTAGGTGTGTTGATAAATTTTAGCATTTGTTCTTTACTACATTTTTCACGAATTGTATGTTCTTCTTTGTCTACTTTAACAGTAAATATAAATGAAGAATCATTTTTCCCGTATTTTAATATGCAATCGGCTATTCCCGCATTTACATCTTGCATCCAATACAATTCAATAACATCAATTGAATCAATAGGCAATAATCTTTTTAATTCGACAAAATCTTTATCGCCGCCAATGCCGCGTTTGACATCAAGTTTGCCTAAATTGACTGATTGAACTATTGGACCTTTTGGTTGATTGTCGGTATTGTTGTTGCTGCATGCAACAATACATAAACAAACAAATACTATTATAAATGTATATAACGATTTCATTTTCTTTTTTTTTAGTTAATTAATCTTCATAACCTATTGTAACTGTAACATTTCCACCGTCACCAACATTTACATCGCGTTCGTTGACAGTGGGTGAGAATACGTAGCCTGATACTTGAACCGCTTTTATGTGGTAATAACCTGGTGTACAAGTGTATTCATAATGTTCATATGGATCGGTTTTACCGAGAACTTTTCCATTGATGGAAACTTGATATGGGTTGGCTGATTTACTGATGATAGTTATGGTTGCTTGTGCTTTGTCATATTCTTTAAAATAATTCCAAATAATATCAATTGCCTTACTCCTCATATTGTTGGTATATTCATCCGCTTCATCGCAATTTTGATCAAAACAAGAATTTTTGACCATTTTTGTTGCTTCAATTGCTGGTTTTTCCCATTGTTTTTTAAAATCATTAAGATATTCATCAGTAATACTTTCACCAGAATGAATATACTCACGAAGGTCTCTAATAAAAGGATCCATCTCGTTTTGAGTATAAAGGAGAGACCACATTATGGCATCAGCACGTGAGCAAGAGACACCATAATCAGCCACTATTGGATAAATATCAAAAATATCTTCAATGTAATTAATAATCTCAAAATAAACAATACACAATTGTGTTTCAATACTAAATAATTTCATTGTTTCTTGATTGAAATTGTCATAATTTTTTGCCGAGAGATAATCATTAAACGTTTTTCTATTGGCCTCATAAATGTCTTGATTCTGAGATTTCAATTTAGCGCCTAATGCGTTTATAATCGCATATTTGATTTCAGAAGGATTACCTTTCTTAAAGATGTAATCTAACATAGTGTTGTTTATCTTACCATTGGCAAGGCTTGCTGATTTTACAAGCGGTACATCTAAATATGCCTTGTAGAATTCAACTTCGGTTAAAGGTGATAATTGTGCGAATGATGTCGCTAATGTGCTTATGCACATTAATAGTGTTAAAATTAATTTTTTCATCTTTTTAAAAATTTAATGGTTATTTATAATTATTCTTCTGTTAATGCTACTATTTCTAATTCAACAGCCATTCTTTGCAAAGAAGTGTTCTTTATCATCAGATAATACTTCTCTTGTTCAGTGTATCTATACTCGCTGATAATTCCGCTTTTGAGTCCTTGATTCTTTTTAAGCGACTTAGCTGTTTCACCGTTTATATATTTCTGATAATTTTCTTCATCGAGGAGATAAATATCGCAAGTTTCTGTTCCATTAGGCTTTACAAGTTTGCTGATAGCATCAGATGGTAAACCAGCAGTTACTGAGAACATTGGTTTGAGACTTTCATACAATCCTAAGATTAATTCGCTATTGTCAACAGCGTTACACGAAAACGAATAATACCATTGTACAACGTTAGCAGGTAATTCTATTGATTGTATTACTTCGTCAGATTTAAAAATACCACCACCGGCTACTAAATGTGCTTGTGCCATAAGGTGTTCCAATTTGTATGTTTTTATCAGATTGGAAAATTTAGCACCCCCACTTTCTTCTCCGGTTTGGAAAACTGTGAGTTCGGCTATTTTGCCTTTTTTTAAGGTAACTTCGTTAGAAACAAGGTCTCCGTCTTCGTTTTGTACTGCGAAAACATAGTTTTGACTTTCGTTAAAAGTATCTTCCTTAATGTCGAAAGTTGCAAATCCGTTCTCATCTGTGATTACAACAGTGGCTTGCGACAAATCCACCTCTTCGGTAAACGAATCCCAAACATCAAGTTTGAACATATATACCCGTGTTCCCGCAACAGCATCATAATAAAGGGTCTCTTCGTCATCATCGTATACGTAACCCACTTCTACAATAGCTTTTGCCACATTGCCATCTTTATCCTTGTCTTTGTCCTCGTTTTTTTGTTCCTCTGGCGGATTTTCTTTCTCCTTATTGTCTTCTGGTTTCTGTGGTTCTTCTTGTTGTGCGGGTTGGGGATCTGGTTTGGGATCTTCGGAGTCATCTCCGCACGATGTTGCCGTAAGCGATAACGCAATCATTGCAACTGGCAGCCAATAAAACATTCGCTTCATAATAATACTACATTTAATTCGCTCCGTCTGCGGACTTGGACGGAAGTTGTTATTTATTTTTATTACAAAACGAAAGCGCAGACCGCATATACTTTAAATTGTATCTGTAATGGAGGTCCTGAGATTACCTAAACGCAAAGATACAATTATAGCAGTCTACGCCTATGTGGATAGGCGAACCCGCTATGCATCCTCTTGCGTTTATTAGAAATTTCTCAGGTTTCCATTACAAGAAAAGCATAACGCTTTCGTAAAATATTTTACTATGTCGGATTTCGGGTGTGTTGAGCCGAATCTCCGTTACAAATATACGGAAAAGAATAATAGGTGTTTGATTTTTTCAAAAAAATATCCGTCAGATTTTTCTTATTCCGACGGATATTTTCTTAAATATCTGTGTGATAATTTGTTTAGAAATGTGATATGTATTTATGACACAGTATAACTTGCGCAATCTACCTTTTCCCCCATACATTGCGCAAGTTTTACTATGCCATAGAGGGTGTGTAGATTTCTAAAATATTATCATCAAGATGTTGTGTTTCAATAAGTTTGCCTTTTATTTTGGCGGCTTTTAGTCCTTCGTTGAATCGCACGGGCGAGGTAAAAATCCTTGCTTCGTCCCAAAGGTTAGCGTTGATAAAGGCTTGGTGAAGGTGTGCGCCGCCTTCGATTATCACGCTTTGAATTTGTCTATTATATAAGGTGTGGAGAATTTGGGCTGGGTCGGTGTCGGAGATTACGAGGGTGGGAGAGACGTTGTCGAAGATTTTCAGGCTTTTAAGTAATGAATTGTTGCGGTCGATTACCACTCGTAACGGATTTCTACCTTGCCAAAAACGTGCTGTAAGCGAGGGGTTGTCGTTGATGGCTGTATTGTAGCCAATCATTATGGCGGCTTCTTCGGTGCGCCAACGGTGGCTGAGGTGTTGTGTAAGCGTGTTTGAAATTCTTACGCTCCCTTGCGGAGTGTTGGCGGTGCGGATTATGTCGATAAATCCGTCGGCGGTTTGAGCCCATTTGAGTATCACGTAGGGGCGTTTTTTGTTGCACCAAGTGAAAAAACGGCGGTTGAGACTGATGCACTCTTGTTCTAAAATGCCCACGGTAACGGGTATTCCGGCGTTGCGTATTTTTTCGATGCCCTTGCCGTCTACCTTTTCAAACGAATCGCGGCAACCTACGTACACGTGCTTAAATCCGCATTTTACAATCAAATCGGCACAGGGCGGAGTTTTGCCGTAATGTGCGCAGGGTTCGAGACTAACGTTTATTTCAGATTCTTTGAGCAACTCTTTGTTTTTTACGGAGTTAACGGCGTTTACCTCGGCGTGTGCAAAACCGTATTTTTGATGGAATCCTTCGCCTATGATTTTGCCGTTGTGCACAATTACCGCGCCCACCATAGGGTTTGGGGCAACATTTCCCGCGCCGAGACGTGCAAGTTCAAGGCAGCGGCGCATATATGTTTCGTGGAGAGTGATATTATCGTTGGTCATTTTTTTGGGGGGTTAAATGTTAAACAATTTTTCGGCGTTTTGGGTGGTGATTTCGGCAACGGTTTCGATCGGAAGTTTTTTTATTTCGGCAAGTTTTTGCGCCGTAAATGTTATAAAAGATGATTCGTTTCGCTTGCCACGATGAGGTACGGGAGTAATGTATGGCGAATCGGTTTCTAATACAATATCTTTGATGTCGATACATTCTGCAATGATTTTTGCAGTTTCCGCACCTGAATTTTTAAAGGTGATAACGCCGCCAACGCCAAATAAAAAATTATCAAGATTGTAGATTTCTTCTGCATCGTGCTCTGTGCCGCAAAAACAGTGAAACACTCCGCGAGCCTTGCCTTTGTATGGCTTTAAAATATCTATGGTTTGCGGATATGCCTCGCGACAGTGAATTATTAGCGGAAGATTCAGTTCTATTGATTTTTGTATTTGATAATCAAATACTTCGTACTGAATATCAAGATTATCTTTTTTCCAATAGAGGTCGATACCCACTTCGCCCACGGCCACGGCGTTTTGCATCATTGGCGAAAGAAAAATTTCGTCTAACTGTTTTTTATGGTCGGCAATATCTTCGGGATGAAGTCCAAACGCGGGGAAAAGCCGTCCCGGATAAAGATTGCACAACTCGTTGGTTTTCAGCATAGATTCCACATCGCAGCAGGGTACAATCATCTTAAAAACACCAGCATCAAAGGCTCGGTTTATTGCCTCGTTGCGGTCGTTGTCGAACGATTTGCTGTAAAAATGTGTGTGTGTATCGATAATGTTCATTGTATTTTTTATTATATTTGCAGAAAGCAAAATTGGATATTTTTTACAAAATAAACTAATATGGACAGAGAAATTATGCAGCGTGCCATCGATTTGGCTGCCGAAAGTGTTAAAAAAGGCGGCGGACCTTTTGGCGCAGTGGTAGTTAAGGATGGCAAAGTGATTGCCGAAAGTGCCAACAGCGTAACGCCCGACAACGACCCCACCGCTCACGCCGAGGTTAATGCTATTCGCTTGGCTTGCAAAAAGTTAGGCACGTTTATGCTCGACGGCTGCGAAATATACGCTTCGTGCGAACCTTGCCCTATGTGTCTTGGGGCTATCTATTGGGCGCACATCAAAACTATTTATTACGCTGGCACCCGCTCAGATGCCGCCAAAGCCGGATTCGACGATGATTTTATCTATCGCGAAATCAATATCGACCCCGAAAAACGCTCCGTTCCGGCGTTTAATTTTATGCCAAACGAGGGCGCGGCGGTGTTTAAACTTTGGTTAGATAAGGAAGACAGAACAAATTACTAAATGTTATAAAATAATGTCAACATTTCTTTTTAGCGAGACAATTTTTGGACCTATCCACAGCCGTCGTCTTGGCAGTTCGCTTGGGGTTAACTTGTTGCCTGTAAGCCGCAAATACTGCAATTTTAATTGTGTTTATTGCGAATGTGGCGCCAATACTCCCGGAGGCTCTATCACACTGCCGTCGCGCTACGAGGTGAAGGATGCACTTTTGCAAAAACTTGCTCAGTTGCACGCTGATAATCAGCCTGTTGATTCTATCACATTTGCAGGCAACGGCGAACCAACCATTCACCCCGATTTTGCCGGAATTATAGATGACGTTATCAACCTTCGCTCACGGTTTTATCCTAATGCCAAGGTTTCGGTGCTGAGCAATGCCACAATGATTAATAATCAACAAGTTGTGGACGCTCTTAAAAAGGTGGATATGAATATTCTAAAACTTGATTCTGCCCTTGACGCTACTGTAAAGGCTGTTAACCGACCCACCGCACATTATACTGTAAGCGATACTGTCAACCTTTTGAAACAGTTTAACGGCAAGTTTATTTTGCAGACAATGTTTTTTGAAGGCGATGTCAACGGCTTGCATATCAACAATATGGCAGAAAATGAATTGTCGGCGTGGTTAAAAATTGTGGACGAGTTGAGGCCTCAGCAGGTGATGATTTACACCATCGACCGCGACACTCCCGAAAAAACTCTCCGCAAGGCAACTCACAATGAACTTGAAACTATCAAAAACAAAATATTGGAACTTGGCGTCAACGTTCAAGTTTCGGAGTAATAATTCTAAAATTTTATAATTATGAAAAGTATCAAATTATTAGCAATCATTTTGAGCGTACTGATGTTTCAGTCGTGCATTATTACGCAAGAGTACACTATTCACAACGATATGTCGGGTAGCCAGTACACCGAAATCGATTACAGTGCCGTGGGAGCAATCCTTGGAGAAACCGCCGATTCGCTTACACATCAGGTAGATAGCATTTTTAACGAGGCGTTTACTGGTAATGCCTCAAAAGAAGGCCTTTCTAACTATAAATATGGCAACAAAGACGGTAAGTACTTCATTTCCTTTGACTTCGCCAATGCCGAAAACACCGAAATAGGGGTTCAGTTCTCTAAAAACGGCAACAAAATTTCGGTTAATTTCGACAAAATGAAAGAGTTGTTTGATTCGATGAACGAAAAAGAGAGTGTAGACAATTCTGGAATGGATATGTCGGCAATGTTTCAGTACACCGCCATTTTTAATTTCGACAAAAAAGTGGCCTCGGTAACGGGCGTGGATGCTGAAATCACTGGCAAAAAAACGGTGAAAGTGCCGATTAAAATCAACTCGTTCCCCAAAGGCGACGTGATTATAACGCTGAAATAGTGCAGTTTCTCAGTCGTTTTGTTGGGCGTAATATCTTGGTAAGTCCGCTCGATTGGGGGCTCGGACACGCGGCTCGTATGGTGCCCGTGGTGCGTTTCCTCAGTAAAAAAAACCGTGTAATAGTGGTTTGCGGACCAAATGCAAGAGAGTTTCTTGATGCAGAACTTCCTAATATTGAGATAATTACTGTCAACGATAGCGCAATACGCTATCCTGCACATCGGATAACGTTTTTTACAATGCTCTCGTGGCTGCCCGTGCTTGCGGTAAATGCCATACGAGAGCATTTTTTTGTAAAGCGTATTATACAAAAACAAGGCATCGACACCATTATATCCGACAATCGTTACGGATTGATTTTTAGGCGTTTAGAATGTTATTTTGTAACACATCAGGTTTACCCAAAACTGCCTAATGGTTTTGGTGCACTGGAAAAACTACTTGGAGCATTGCATCGCCTTTATTTACAGCGGTTTACTAAATGTTTGATACCTGATTTTGAAAATGGATTTTCGCTTTCGGGCAGTTTGGCCGCCGACAGGGTAGGGGATAACCCAATATTTGTAAAGGTTGGTATACTTTCGCGATTTTGTAATTATCCGCAAAATAATGATAAAATATATGATTTACTGATACTTATATCGGGTCAAGAAAACCAGCGCACAATTTTTGAGCGTTTTTTATTAGACAAGATAAAGGATTCTCAACATAAGATTCTTTTTGTGCGAGGCGTGCCCGAAAACATTCCTCCGCTCAAAGATTTTAACAATGTGGTTTTTAAAAATATGCTCACATCCGATGCCTTAGCCGCTGCCATAACATCTTCAAAATTAGTAATTTGCCGTTCGGGATACAGCACCATTCTCGACCTTGTGGCACTCAAAGCCCACGCCATTTTTTATCCCACCCCAGGACAAACTGAACAAGAGTATCTTGCCGATCGGCTTGGATGGATGTCTGGCAATGACTTACGCCGGTTTTAGTTCTATTCTCAGTCCTAATGCAGATATTATTCTGTAAAGTGTTGCAACAGAGGGTATTATTAGTCCACGTTCAACTTTTGATACATAACTTTTGTCAGCACCTATTCTGTTGGCCAATTCTGATTGAGATAGTTGTGCATTTTTGCGAGCGTCAAGTAAAATTTGGGCGTTATACTCTTCCCAAGCCTGATTTACAGCATCTTCCCTCTCTTTTGAACCTATTTTGCCAAATTCTTTTTCTAATTCGGCACTTACATCATATATGTTATTGTTTTGATTCATAATATTCGTTTTTTAGTTTTACAGCCTTGTCTATTTCTGATTTTGGAGTTTTTTGAGTTTTCTTTTTAAAGCAATTAAACAAAACTACAATCGTATCTCCATCATATATAAAAAATAATCTAAATTCGTTGTTGAAATTAGTTACTCTAAATTCGTAAACTCCGTCTCTTATGTACTTGATATAGTGATATGGAATCTTATCTTCCGTTTCAAATAGCAATAACGCTCTTAGTATTTTTTTACGTTCTTGCTCGGCAAGTTTGCTCATAAAATCGGAGTAGTAATTTTTATATGCAATAATCTTCCGTTTCATATTGCAAAGATAATAAAGGTTGTAATATTATACAACTCTTTGCAGAAAAAAAATCGAGTAATATCCGTTTTTTTTTACCTTTGCACCACGAAAAATTTATCAAACTAATGGGAAAAAATCTCTTTATAGCCGAGAAACCAAGTGTGGCTCAGGAATTTGCTAAGGCGTTGAAAGATACCTTCAACCGTTACAACGGATATTGGGAGGGCGGTGCCAATGTGGTTACTTGGTGCGTGGGACACCTTGTTACTATGAGTTATCCCGAAATTTACGACCCTAACCTAAAACGTTGGCAGATAGATACTTTGCCGTTTATACCAAAACAATTTCTTTATGAGATTATTCCGTCGGTGCAAAAACAGTTTGATATTGTAAAACAGCAACTTACACGCGCCGACATTGATTGTATATATGTTTGCACCGACTCGGGACGCGAGGGTGAATATATCTATCGTCTTGTAGATCAGATGGCTAACGTGCCTGCCGAAAAAATCCGCCGACGTGTTTGGATCGATTCGCAAACCGAGGAAGAAATTCTTCGCGGCATTAAGGAGGCAAAAACTTGGGATGCTTACGATGCGCTTTCCGATTCGGCGTATCTTCGTGCTCAGGAAGATTATCTTATGGGTATAAATTTTTCGCGTATACTTACCATCAAGTATGGTAATACTCTCAAAAATCACCTTAAAGCCGACAAAAACGTGGTGATTGCCGTGGGTCGCGTTATGACCTGCGTGCTGGGTATGGTGGTGCGCCGCGAACGTGAAATACGCAAGTTTGTAAAAACTCCATATTACAGAATTACAGGCACTTTTAGCAAAGATGGCGGTTCTATTGCCGCTGATTGGAAGGCTGTGGAGGGTTCGCATTACTTCAATTCGCCAAAACTGTTTAAGGAGAATGGTTTTAAGAAAAAAGAGGATGCCGAAGAGTGCGTGGCTCTTATGAAAAGTTTTGGTAATGAGGGCGTTATCGAAAATATCGAAAAAAAGAAGGAGAAAAAGAATCCGCCCTTGCTATTCAACCTTGCCGAATTGCAAAACGAGTGTTCTAAGTTGTTTAAAATCAGTCCAGATGAAACTCTTGCCATAGTTCAGGAACTTTACGAGAAAAAACTTGTTACCTATCCTCGTACCGATGCCCGTGTGCTGTCGTCGGCGGTGGCAAAGGAGATTACCAAAAATCTTCACGGACTTGCCACTCAATCTGATTATCTGCGTTACTGCAAGGATATCAAGGAGTTCGGATTGTTTTCAAAGATAGAAAAAAGCCGTTACACCGACGACAAGCAGATTACCGACCACTACGCCATTATCCCCACAGGACAAGGTTTTCAGGCTCTGTCGGGATGCTCGCAGACGGCGCAGGGTGTTTATGATAGAATTGTAAGACGCTTTCTCGCAATATTTTACCCCCCTGCCGAATACAAAAAAATGGCTGTTACCATTGCTGTGGGCAGCGAGCGGTTGTTTTCAAATTTCAAAGTGCTTGAAAATAAGGGCTATCTTGTGCTTTACGAACAGGATTCTCCCGAAGAAAAAGCCGCTGAAAACACCGACAAAAACGCTGACACTGAGCAAGTTGTGTCAGAAGCATCGTTTGAAATGGTGGCGGCATTAAAAAAAGGCACAAAACTCAACGTTGACGGCTACGAGTTTAAAGAGGGCGAAACATCTCCGCCAAAACGCTATAATTCTGGTTCGCTGATACTTGCAATGGAAAACGCCGGACAGTTTATCGAAGACGAGGAACTCCGTGCACAGGTAAAGGGCAGTGGCATAGGCACAAGCGCCACACGAGCCGAAATTCTCAAAAAACTTGTCAACATCGGCTACCTTCTCCTCAACACAAAAAACCAGATTGTCACCCCTGCAAAACTTGGCGAAATGATTTACGAAGTGGTAAAGGGTTCTATAAAGCAGTTGCTAAATGCCGAACTTACAGCCTCTTGGGAAAAAGGACTCTCGATGGTGGCACAGGGTTCGATAGTAAAAGACGAATACCTCACCAAACTTGAAACCTTTATCACCAAAACCACCAACAGCGTAAAAGGTTTAAGCAACTATATGCCTCTTACTGTGATGTTTGGATTGGTAGATCAATGTTATAAAAAGTGATATGGACCCGCTGACACCCGAACAGAGGCATATCTGTATGCTTCATAACAAGAGCAAGGGCACAAAGCCCGAATTGCTCGTTAGACGTTATCTTTGGCAAAACGGCTACCGTTACCGCCTGAATGTCAAGAGTGTGCCGGGTAGTCCCGATATAGTTTTGAGGCGTTACCGCACCGCAATTTTCGTCAACGGCTGTTTTTGGCACGGGCACGAGGGATGCTCCAAATACCGCATTCCCAAGAGCAACACCGACTTTTGGCAGCGCAAGATAGCCCGCAACCAAGCCCGCGACATCCGCAATCGCGACATTCTGATAGAAAATGGTTGGCAGGTGATAACCATTTGGGAATGTGAACTTTCGCCTTCACACCTCAACGACGCAATGAAACGTTTGGAAATACGTATCAATGCCAATTATATCCGGCTTTTTCAATCTCCCCAACCCGAAGAGCCTGTTCCTTACTCCATTGCTGCCGAACCGAGCGAGAAGTTTGGCAAAAATTAAAGTTGCCACATCAGTACTTTTTTTGCTCGATGTGGCAACTTTAACGCTTGTTTGTTTTGCCACATAGAGTATTTTTTTTATCTTTGTGGCAACTTTAAAACATTGCCGATATGGACAGCATCATAGGAAGAAAGCAACAAAAGGAAGATCTTGGTAATCTATACCGCTCACAGTCAGCGCAGTTCGTGGTTGTTTACGGACGGAGGCGCATCGGAAAATCGTATCTTGTAAATGAATATTTCAACGGCAGGTTTGCCTTCAACCATTCTGGTTTGTCACCAATAGACACCGAAGATACCAAAATGCTTGAAAAACAACTCCGGAGTTTTGCGTCGTCGTTGCGCAAATATGGTTACTACACCGACAGTCGAACCCCGAAAGACTGGCTCGAAGCATTTGATATGCTCATAGAACTGCTTGAAAGCAAGATGGTTGGCACCGACGACAAGCAGGTAGTGTTTCTTGACGAACTGCCTTGGTTGGATACGCCGAGGTCGGGGTTCATAACCGCTTTTGAGCATTTTTGGAACGGCTGGGGTGCGTCGCACAGAAACCTTATGCTCATAGTGTGCGGCTCCGCTACATCGTGGCTCAACGACAAGTTGATCAACAATCACGGCGGACTTTTCAACCGTGTTACTGCTGAAATTTACCTTGAACCTTTCACGCTGAGCGAGTGCGATGAATATTACAAAACGTTGGGAATCAGTATGAATCGTTACCAACAGACTGTCGCCTATATGGTATTTGGCGGTGTGCCGTATTATATGTCGTTGATGCGCAAAAAATTCAGCCTCGCTCAAAACATCGACTTCCTTATATTCGACAAGCGTGCACCTCTGCGCAATGAGTTCGACAGGCTGTTTGAATCGCTGTTTGTATCCCCCGACGATTACAAACAAATCGCCGTAACGCTCTCCCATAAACGCGAGGGCTACACGCGCAAAGAGATTGCTCAAAAAACAGGTATCCCATACGGCGGAGGTCTCAGCAAAATCCTCAATACATTGGAAGTGAGCAATTTTGTGACGTCGTACCAAAATTACAAAGGTAATGCAAAATTGACGTATTACAAACTCACCGATAGATTTGTGTCGTTTTATCTGCAATTCGGCTATAAGAAAAATCTCGGAGAAAACTTCTTTGCCGACAATTTTGCTTCGGGGCGTTTGTCAGCGTGGCAAGGTCTGGCTTTCGAGCAAGTATGTTTTGCGCATATCAGGCAGATAAAACGTGCGCTTGGCATTGCGTCCGTCAATACTGTGGAGATGCCTTGGCGCAGTCTCAACGCCGACAACAATGCACAAATTGATATGGTGATTGAACGCGCCGACCAAGTGGCAAACATTTGTGAAATAAAATTTTGTATGTCGGATTTTTGCATTGACAAGGATTATGACCGCAACCTGCGCAACAAACTTCAAACCTTTATCACCCAAACTAAATCGCAATTGTCATTACATCTGACACTTATCACCACATTCGGTCTCAAACCAAACGAGTATTCGGGCGCGGTGCAGAGCGTTGTTACAATGGATGATTTGTTTGCAAATTAATAGCGCAGTCCAAAATAAAAAAAGCGAAGAGAAGACCTCCTTCTCTTCGCCATAATAATGGATATCAACAATTGTTTAGTTGTAGCAAGCCTCGCCGTGTTCGTAAACGTCAAGTCCTTCTTCCTCAATACGTTTTTCAACGCGGAGGCCGTGAGTTTTCTTGATTATGATGAACACTACATAACCGATTACGAATGCAAAAGCGGCTACTGCAACTGCGCCAAGTGCTTGAACACCAATTGATACCTCGCTTCCGTTGATAGCTGAGTCGCAGAATACGCCGGTGAGAACTGTTCCGATGATACCGCCTACGCCGTGTACCGAAACTGCACCAACGGGGTCGTCGATGTGGCATTTCTTATCAAGGAAAGATACTGAGAAACACATAATTACAGATGTTACCACGCCAATTACAGCCGAAGCCCAGATCGGAACGCAGTCGCAACCTGCTGTGATACCTACCAAACCTGCAAGAATACCGTTGCAAACCATTGAGAGAGAGGGTTTTCCGTCGATAACCCAAGTGTAAACCAATGCTGCGATACCGCCTGTGGCAGCCGCCATATTGGTGGTTACAAACACGTGCGACATACTTGTGGCGTTGTCAAAACCTGTTGCTGCCACAGTAGAGCAGGGGTTGAAACCAAACCAACCTACCCAGAGGCAGAACACGCCTAATGCGCAGAGTGTTAGGTTGTGACCGGGGATAGCCTTAGATTTGCCGTCCTTGCCGTATTTGCCAACCCTCGGACCTAAAACTATTGCGCCAGCCAATGCCAACACGCCGCCGCAGAGGTGAACTACTGTTGAACCTGCGAAATCGTGGAATCCAAGTTCTGACAGCCATCCTCCACCCCAACTCCAATGTCCTTCTATCGGGTAGATTATCAATGAGATAACAATTGAATATACAAAATACATCGAGAATTTTGTACGTTCTGCCATTGCACCGGAAACTATTGTGGCGGCAGTGGCGCAGAACACCGTCTGAAAGATAAATGTTGCCTCGGCGGGAACGTTTGAATCCGAACCTATAAAGCCGAATCCTTCCCAGCCTATAAATGCGTTGCCCGCTCCGTACATAATCGAAAAGCCTGCTATCCAGTACAATACCGAGCCACACATAAAGTCGCAGAAGTTTTTCATAAGTATGTTGGCGGTGTTTTTTGCGCGTGTGAGACCAGCCTCCACGAGTGCGAATCCGGGCTGCATCCAGAACACCAGCATCGCGCCCAACAATACCCAAAGTGTGTCAAGACCGTTTACATAGTCTTTCGCCTCCTCTACTACGGGGGCTATATCTAATAAAATACTTTCCATAATAATTCTTATTAATGATTAATACTCATTGTCAATTGTCAATTGTGAATTGTTAATTGTCAATTGTGAATTGTCAATTATTTCTTATCTCTCAGCACTGTGTCGCCGTGTTCGCCGGTGCGTATCGACCAGCAGTCGATAACGTCGCTTAGGAATATGCGGCCGTCACCAATTTCGCCGGTGTTGGCTGTTTTGAGAATTACATTTATGGTGTTGTCTACGCATACTTCGCGGCAGATAATGGTAATTGCCACACGCTCAATCATATCGGTGTTGTAAACCACGCCACGGTATATCCTTTCCTGACGTGACTGACCGATTCCGTGTACATCGTGATACTCAAACCAGTTGATGTCTGAGTCTAAAAGCGCCTCTTTAACCTCGTCAAACTTGGTCTTTCTGATAATTGCTTCTATCCTTTTCATAGTTTTACGATTTTTACTTATGGCTCTATACGTGTAATACGTATTTAACTATAAATATATTAAACTTTACATTAACTCTAAAAAAATTAGTTAGAATGCGAAACCTACGCCTGCTGAGAAATAAGCCTCGCCGTGATCGCCAAAACCTGTGGGATTGCACATTACGTTTACATTAGGCGTTACGGTGCAGAAATCTTTGAGATTGTAAGTTTTTGACACTCCGAACTTTGTGTTGCAGACGTTGAACCCATCTTTCTTGGTGTACATCAGAGCCGACTCTTCGCCTTCCAAAGCCATACCTAAGGCAATGTCTAAATCAATTCCGCAAGCGAGCGACGGGGCAAAACCTATTTCTAAGTAAGAAGAATAGCCTTGTTTGTCGTCGGCTGTGCGGTTGGCGCCGGCAAGCATCACGTTGTAACTTATCGACAGCGGCAGGTCGGTGATTTCCGAAAAATCGTATCCCACGCCGAGTTCAAGAAAATGGTACTCTTTGTAAGGTCCGAAATATTCAAACTTGTCCATTGTCCACGAATAATCGGTGAGCGAAACAAAAGTACCCTTAAACTGATAACTTATATAAAAGTCTAACTCATTGTAGTCGTCTTTGCCGATAGCCGAAATAGCGTCAACACCTGCGCTGAATCCGGCAACTGAGTAATTGATAATGCCTTCGGCGGAGAGACCTGTAACGTGTGTTCCACGCCAAAGTGCATTTGAATTTAAATTTGTTTCAAACGTTAGCGGACTTTCTACCGCTTCTTCCTCTTGTGCGGCGGCCGAAAAAACTGCTGCGGCCATCATCGCTGTTAAAAAAATCTTCTTCATTTTTCTTTACTTTTAGTTATTACTATTTCTTGTTTACGGTGCAAAGATAAAACACCCGAAACCCCTTTTGCAAGTGTTTGTGAGGGGTTTAAGCGAAAAACTTAGTGCAAAACCGAAAAATACGTAACAGCGGTTGCGTTTTTTTCGTACATTTGTAGGTAGTAACATTTATTTATTAATCACTTATAAATTATGAAGTTATGAGAAAATTTCTATTGTTAATAACCCTATTGGCGTTATGCACCACCGCTTTTCCGCAGAGTTTTGCCAATCTTGTGGGCAAAACCTTCAAAGTAGATTCTCAATGCCGTGGACAGGTATCTGGCGGCAAGGTCAGCCAATCGGGAAGCGTGGAGAGAATAGGCGGTCGCGATGTGTTTGTGCTGGCGTCAAACGATATTTTTGTATGGCTCAACAGCGGCAGCCTTAATGTTTATAAGGTGAATATCGATTCGGATGGCGACATTGAAGTAATATCCACAATATCAGGCAGTCAGCGAAAATGGTTTCAACTCCTCAAATCCGACAACGGTTCGCTTACCATTTGGAGCGACGATTCGTATCTGCGCTACTGCACCGTTGCAGGCGGAGCATCTAACACCAACAATATCAGCAACAACAATGCCTCTGCAAGCCTTCCGGCAAATTTCAAACCCGGCAACTTTACGGCAGATCAGATAGCCAAGGCAAACACGGTGGGCAATGCGTCGTATCTTACCAACGAGGAGAAACTTGTGATTATTTATTGTAATCTTGCGCGTCTTGACGGTGCAACATTTGTGTCGAGTTATCTATCCGATTTGCGCAATTCAACTAATTCTTACGAACGTTCTCTGTTAAAGGAACTTCCTCAGGTTAAGAATCTTCCTATGCTCTATCCCAACCAAAAAATGTACGATGCTGCCAAATATCACGTAAACGACATTGGTCCAAAGGGTTTGGTTCAGCACGAATCGTCCGACGGTACAAGTATGGGCAAACGTCTACGCAATTATTTTGGAGGCGGATTTATAGCCGAAAATATCTCGTTTGGGTATTCCGATGCAATGCAGATTGTGCGTCAATTACTTATAGATGATGGTGTGTCAGGCTGCGGACACCGTCGCAACATTTTAGGCGAAAAATACACCCGCATAGGCACCGCCATCGGCTCGCACAAGCAATACCGCAATATGTGCGTGCAGGATTTCAGCGATAGCCAAGGGGATTAGATATGTTGAAACACATATCATAATTATTTTTGTTATGTCAAAACAATTCTCTATTTTTGCACATAACATATAACCAAAAAAGTTATGAGCGACTTCATTGATTACGGCAACAGCGATTTTAGGAGCGTTATCAACAGCAGTTTCGTTGACAAGTCAGGATTATTGACCTTTTTAAACAATAATCTTGATACCGAGAACAAGTTTATCTGCATTTCCCGTCCCCGCCGTTTTGGCAAGTCGGTGGCGGCTCAGATGGCGTATGCCTACTACGACCGCTCGTCAAAGTCGGAAGAACTGTTCGAGGGCTTGGAAATCACAATGAATCCCGACTATAAAACTCACCTCAACAAATATCCCACGATATACATCGATTGGAACAGGTTTGCCGACATTCCCAAAAACGAGATATTGAAAGAGGCTCAGAAATGCTTTGTTGCCGACCTAAAAAAATCATATCCTTTTTTGCAAGAACAAGAATCATTTTCCAAAGCCCTTGCAGAAATCAACCAAAAAACCGGCGACCGCTTTATCCTCATAATCGACGAGTGGGATATGCTCGTGAGAGATGTGGATCAAGATATTCAAGACGAGTATGTTAACTTTCTGCGTGCTATGTTCAAATCGAACAATGCTAAAAAGATTTTCCTCTTGGTGTATATGACTGGTATACTGCCCATTATCAAGATAAGGACCCAGTCGGCGTTGAACAATTTTGTGGAATACAGCATCGTAAATCCGGGCATAACCGACAAATATTATGGTTTTACCGAAGACGAGGTAAAAATACTCTGTGCGGAAAACGATATGGACTTTGAACTTATGAAACACGCCTACGATGGCTATATTATAGGTCGCGAAAAATCTATGTTCAACCCATTTTCGGTAATGCAGTCGATTCTGTTTCGCAACTACAATAGTTATTGGTCGAAGACGGCATCCTTTATGGCTATCGAAACCTACCTCCACACCGACGCAGACAATGTAAGGTCAAAGATTATAGGTATGATGAACGGAGAGAGTGCCACTGTGAGGGTTTCAAGTTTCCGCAACGATATGAAGAATATCGACAATTGCGACGACGTGCTAACCCTTCTCGTCCACCTCGGATACCTTTCGTACAATCCTGAGACCCGTAGCGTAACAATTCCTAATACAGAGGTTTCCGAAGAGTTTGAAAACGCAGTCAGCGTGGCAGGTTGGGGCGAACTTTCAAAGGCGGTGAACTCGTCGCTCAACCTTTTGGACGACACTCTCAACTTGCGCAAAGATAAAATCGCCCGTGCATTCGACTCCTACCATTTTGAGGCATCATCCCTTTTGGAGTTTAACGACGAAAATTCAATGCGCTGCGCCATCGTATTGGCATATTACGCTGCCAAACCTTTTTATAAGATATTCCACGAACTACCTACTGGTAAAGGCTTTGCCGATATGGTGTTCATACCTTTGCATAATTCATCACATCCTGCCATCGTTGTAGAACTCAAATACGACAAAACCGCCGACTCTGCCATCGACCAAATCCACCGCAAAGAATACCCCGCATCGCTAAAAGGCTTTTCAAAACGCATCATCCTCTGCGGCATCAACTACAATAAATCCACATCCAAACACGAGGTGGAGATGGAGGTGATAGAGGGTAATCGATAACGGTAAACGATATAATTTTACAGATAATATACCAAGAGACAAAACTCCGTATAAAAATTTATCGACAATTCAACAAGACTTTTTATTTGACATTACAATCGATGAACAAATATTTAAATAAAATATCAGTAGTGGTATTTTTAATGGTAAATACAACTTTGCTATCCTGTTTTGGAATAGGTGATTCTATAGTGATATTTTTACAATATGAGAGAATAGAGTCTTGGAGAGATATTGTTGGTATTTACAATAATGATTATGATAGAAACGAATATCTTATTCTTCATAATGACACCACGTTCACTCATATTTATTATTCCAATCCAGAGAATATAAAATTCAGTAGAGGAACCGTTAATTTTTGTCTAAATAGTAAAGGTTATTCTCATATATATTATGACAACTGGGAATACTATGGTAATTATATAAATGAAGTAAGAGAATATTTGAGACCAGAAGATATTGTTAATAATCACACTTTAAGAAGTGGTTGTATTGATCAAATGGAGTTCGACTTTCATAAACTTGGTAAAACTGAGCAATCTCTCAAACAGTTTAACTGCCAAATAGAAAGTGCATTTTCCTCTGACGAAGAAAGAAAACGGAATCAAACTCCCTGACAACCGCTAACATTTTGCGGAAAGTGCAGATTTTGCCAAAAAAATTTTTGCGGAAAGTGCAATTTTTACCAAAATAAATTTTGCGGAACGTGCAAATGTGTCTAAAATCAGTTAATTACGGTTATTATGGTATTTAGGCGAAACCACCTGCCTTCCAGTGTACTTTGCTCCGTTTGTTTAGTAGGTTAAAAAAGTTTTGTTTTCTCCGAAACAATCGCTATTTTTGCGCTAAACAAATTTAATTACTCAACTAATGCCCACATTAAACGACAGATTAAAAAACTACAATATAATTCTTGCATCGCAGTCGCCGCGCAGACGGGAGATTTTAAAAATGCTCGGCGTTGATTTCAAGGTAGTTGTCAAAGATACCGACGAAACTTTCCCTCCCGAATTGCAAGGCGGAGCAATCCCTGAGCATATAGCCGTGCTCAAAGCATCGGCTTTCGATTCCGAATTGCAATCTATGCCCGATAATACTATCATTATCGCCTCAGACACAATAGTTTATATCGATAATAAAGTAATAGGCAAACCCAAAGGTCGCGAGGATGCTATCAAGATGTTGAAGACCCTTTCGGGACGATGCCATCATGTGTTGACGGGTGTCTGTATTAAAACCAAGGACAGACAACGCTCGTTTTTTGCCGAATCAAAAGTGTGGTTTAGAGAACTTTCAGACGATGAAATTATCTATTATGTCGACAATTACCGTCCCTTCGACAAAGCCGGAGCATACGCCGTGCAAGAGTGGATTGGCGCGGCGGCTATTGCCAAAATCGAGGGAAGTTATTATAATGTAATGGGTTTGCCGAGCCAGATGCTCTACAACGAACTTTTAAAATTTATTTCATAATGGCGCACAAAACACTGATTTCTAACGCAATAGTTGTTAACGAGGGTCGCACTTTCAAAGGCTCTGTGCTTGTAGAAGACGACCGAATAGCGCAAATTATAGAATACGGCAATGGCAATGAGAGTCTTTCGGGTGTTGACGATGAGTTTGACGCTTCGGGACTATTGCTATTTCCTGGATTTATCGACACCCACGTGCATTTTCGTGAGCCGGGACTTACCCATAAGGCAGATATTTTTTCAGAATCGCGTGCAGCCGTGGCAGGAGGAGTAACCTCCGTTTGCGAAATGCCAAACACCAAGCCGCCAACCACCTCTGCCGCACTTCTCGACGATAAATTCCGCATTGCAGCCAAAAATTCTGCGGTTAACTACTCGTTTTTTGCCGGTGCCACCAACGACAATTTCGACGAATTGATGAAACTTGATTTCACCAAAGTGTGCGGCATTAAGGTGTTTATGGGTTCGTCTACGGGTAATATGTTGGTAGACAGCGATGAAGCCTTGCGAAAGTTGTTTTCAAATAGTCCCGCCACCATTGCCGTGCATTGCGAAGACGAGGCTGTTATCAAGGCAGAAACCGAACGTTTTAAGGCTCTCTATCCCGATGGCAACGCTCCGTTTACTATTCATCAGCACGTGCGCAACGCCAAGGCTTGCTACGAAAGCACTCAGAAGGCAGTGAAACTTGCCGAAGATACTGGCGCAAAACTCCACGTTACGCATATTTCTACCAAGCGCGAATTGGAACTTTTTGAGGATATTCCTTTGAACAACAAGCATATAACCGCCGAGGCGTGCATACCTCACCTTTGGTTCGACGACGACGACTATCTTACACGCACCTATCGCATTAAGTGTAATCCGTCGATTAAGAGTCGTCGCGACCGCAATAATCTGCGTAAGGCGTTGAATACCAACCTTATCGACAGTGTTGCCACCGACCACGCTCCGCACCTGCTCAGCGAAAAAGACCAACCATATTTTCTTTCGCCGTCGGGTATGCCGAGTGTGCAGTTTTCGTCTACCATAATGATGGAATTGGTGCAGCAAGGCATTATCACTCTGCCTGTTATGGCTCAAAAAATGTGTCACGCGCCCGCCACTATTTTTGGTATTCAAGAGCGTGGCTTTATACGCGAAGGTTATTATGCTGATTTCGCGTTAATTAACCCCAAAAAACGTGTCCGCATCACCGACAAAGATGTTGTAAGCAAATGCGGTTGGACACCATTCAACGGACTTATGTTTGGTTCGCAGCCTGCCGCCACTATGGTAAACGGTAAGTTTATTTTTCTCCACGGACGAGTTTACGATACACAATCGGCTATGCAGTTGAAATTTAACAACAAAAAATAAAACTTTATGAAAAAACACATCTCATTAGCACTTATTTTGGCGGTAGCGTTAACCGCTGTTTTTCAATCGTGTAACACCACACCTCAACCTGTTGAGGCTCGTGTAGATACTGTTGTAGTGGTAGAAAATCCAGCCTACGCCGAAACTGCCACATATATCGAAGCCGCTCCCGGCAAATCGGTGGTGATTGCCAACCCGATAACATATCAGTTTAACGTTAAAAACTACAATCCCGACGATGATTGGACAGCCGAATGCCTTGCCCACACCAATATCGACGCACTTGCAGCCTGTGTGTTTCAGGCAGTTATCAAAGGTCGCCTAAAAGCCTACGACTATTATTCTGAGCAGGAAATGTCGGTGGCAGATATTAAGAAAATGGACAAAGAGCGCAGCCGCAAGTCGATAGGTCAGATTCAGTTTGAAGAAGAGTGGTTTTTCGACGAGAAAAATTTGAAGTTTTACAAAAAGGTTAAGGCATTGACTTGGGGCTACGAATCGCACCCAGGAACCAAAGAAAACGGATTTGTGCCTTCATTCCGTGTGGTTTTCCCCGACAATGACTCAACCAAATAATTATATTTTAATATAAGGTATCACAAGTGGCAGCAACAGCAAGAACGCCTCTTATGAGGCAGTACAACGAAATCAAAGGACGTTACCCCGACGCAATTTTGCTTTTCCGCGTGGGCGATTTTTACGAAACTTTTTGCAGCGACGCTGTTAAAACGTCTGAAATTCTTGGTATTACGCTTACCAAACGTGCGGGCGACCCTCTTGCAGGATTTCCGTATCACGCTCTCGACAATTATCTTCCTCGCCTTGTGCGTGCGGGTCAGCGTGTGGCTATCTGCGAACAGTTGGAAGATCCTAAACTCGCCACAAAACTCGTAAAACGTGGTATCACTGAGTTGGTTACGCCCGGAGTTTCGCTCAACGACAATGTCCTTGAAAACAAATCAGACAATTTTGCTGCCTGCATCAACCTCGGCAAAGATAAGTCGGGAGTTGCGTTTTTGGATATCTCTACTGGCGTTTTTCTTGTGGCAGAGGGCAGCACCGACTATATCGACAAACTGCTTGCCTCGCTTATGCCCAAGGAGGTGCTTTACGAACGTGCTTGCAAAGAGCAGATTAACTCGCTTTTTGGCTCAAAATACTATTTTTATCCGCTCGAAGATTGGGCATTTGTGCCCGACACCGCTCGTGAACGTCTTTTGCGACAATTTAGCACCACATCGCTCAAAGGTTTTGGTATAGAGGATATGACAGCCGCCATCGTTGCTGCTGGCGCAATGCTGCATTACCTTGATATTACGCAACATACGCAGTTGAGCCACATTATGAAAATTTCGCCCTTAGACGAAGGCAAATATGTATGGCTCGACAAGTTTACCGTGCGCAACTTGGAGATTTTCAATCCGTTAAGTCCTTCGGGCAAAACTCTTTTAGATGTTATCGACAAAACGTCAAGTCCTCAGGGCGGACGCTGCCTAAAACATTGGCTCGCATTGCCTTTGCGTAATGTCAACCTTATCAACGAACGCTTGAATCTTACTCAGGCACTTGTTGACAATCAGGAACTTTTGGATAATCTCCGTGCCTGTATGCGTCAAGTGGGCGATATGGAGCGACTTGCATCAAAAATTGCTATGCAGCGTATCAATCCGCGCGAGGTTAACGCTATCAAGTTGGCTCTCACCAATATAGCCGAAATCAAAAGACTGCTCAACGCTGAAACTGCCAAAGGTGTAAACGTGTTTATGCCTCTGTGCGAGCAACTTAACCCTTGCTCCAATGTTTCGGAGCGCATTGCCCGCGAAATCAACGACGATCCGCCCGTAATGGTGCAGAAGTGCGGCGTTATCCGTCAGGGAGTTAGCGACGAACTCGACGACCTGCGTTTGCTTTCTACCGACAGCAAAGATTATCTTGCCAATATGCGCGAAAAACTTGTGCGTCAAACTGGTATCTCATCGCTCAAAATTGGCTACACCAATGTTTTTGGATATTATCTCGAAGTGCGCAACACTCACAAAGACAAAGTGCCCGACGATTGGACTCGCAAGCAAACTCTCACTGATGCAGAGCGTTACATTACGCCCGAACTCAAAGAGTATGAGGAAAAAATCCTCAATGCGCAAGACCGTATGACCGAAATTGAGCAACAGACCTTCAACGCCCTTGTGGCTTTTCTTGGGCAGTATATCGAGATTTTTCAAGCCGATGCCAAACTTGTGGCAAAAATCGATTGCCTTGCATCGTTTGCGCAGGTTTCGATCGAAAACCACTACTGCCACCCCGTTATCAACGACAGCGACTATATCAAAATTACCGAAGGCCGCCATCCTGTTATCGAAAAACAGTTGCCAGTGGGCGAACCGTATATTCCAAATGATGTGTTTTTAGACTCTGAAAACCAGCAGATTATGATGATTACGGGTCCCAATATGGCAGGAAAATCTGCATTACTTCGTCAAACGGCACTAATAATGTTGCTTGCACAAGTAGGCTGTTTTGTGCCTGCCAAGGCTGTGGAGGCGGGCTTTATCGACAAGATTTTTACACGTGTGGGCGCGTCAGACAATATTTCGAGCGGCGAATCCACCTTTATGGTAGAGATGAACGAGGCGGCAGGTATCCTCAATAATATTACACCTCGCAGTCTTGTGCTTTTTGACGAACTTGGTCGCGGAACATCCACCTACGACGGCATTTCTATTGCACAGGCTATTGTGGAGTATATTCACGAGTTTCCCAATGCCAAAGCCAAAACAATGTTTGCCACCCATTACCACGAGTTGAACGATATGCAGGAGACATTCCACCGTATAAAAAACTATAATGTTTCGGTAAAAGAAATCGACGGCAAAGTGATATTTATGCGCAAACTTGTCCCCGGCGGCAGCGAACACAGTTTTGGTATCCACGTGGCAAAACTCGCCGGAATGCCTCCCGTAGTTGTAGCCCGCGCCAACGAAATTATGAAAGAACTTGAATCGGGTAGCCGTGGAGCGGCACTTTCTACCCCTCAGTCTGCTGCACCAGAGGTAAAAGGTGTAAAAGAATCCACCAAGCCAAAAAACAAAGCAACCGACGGTATACAATTGAGTTTCTTCAACTTAGAAGATCCAGTATTAATGCAAATCCGCGACGAAATCCGCAAAATCGACATCAACTCGCTCACTCCCATCGAGGCGCTCAACAAGTTGAACGATATTAAGAAAATCTGCGGATTGAAATAGGGCTTAATAAGATAAGATAAACTCCACGCGCTTGCGGTCATCTTTTTCGTTTGGGTTGGTAAGTTCGCCAAAACCCTTGCATGTAATGCGGGTGGGGGAGATGCCCTGCTGCACAAGGTATGCTTTTACAGCCTTAGCACGATTTTCAGAAAGAATTTCCAACTCTTTTTTGTCGATACCCGAAGCCGTGTAGCCGTTTACTGTCAGGAGCAGTTTTGTATTGCTTTTCATCAACTTAACAAGGCGTTTGAGTTCGTTGGTAGATTCGGTATTCAATTGGTGCGACGACGGCTGAAAATACACTTTGCCAAGCGTAAAAGCCACACCATTTTCTATCTTTATTAAGTCTATATTATTGATATAGATGTGTTTATCTTTTTTGATAGTAATAGAATTTTCCCAACCGATATAATTGTTTGACTCGGTTTCGATAGAGTAGCGTCCGCATTGCCTAACGCTAAACGAATACGCACCTTGGTCGTTGGTGAAGCAATTGCCTACCACCTTGCCCGACGCATCTTTTAGAATAATTTTGGTAGAAACCGCCGCACGTCGTTTGTTGTCCGCCACAGTGCCACGGATTTTATAATGATCCAACGGCAAAAGTTCCGCTGGTAGTTCGGCGATGTAGATATTTTCGTCGGCAGAGGCGTTCGACGATACCATATACACCCTCTTATTGTCGGCAGAGATATGCAGATAGGCATCCCAATAGGGAGTGTTAAACTGAGGGCCGAGGTTTATGGGTTCGGTCCAATTGGTCCACGTGTCGTCTAAGCGTCGGGTCATAAAAATATCCGCGCTGCCCATAGAGTTGTGTCCATAGCTGCTAAAATATAAAGTGGTGTTGTCGGCAGCTATAAAAGGCGTACCGTCGTTGAATCTTGTGTTTACCGTTGCGCCGAGGTTAATAGGTTGAGAATAAGTATTTTCGCTTATCAAAAACGATACATAAAGGTCTAACTGACCAAATCCGCCATCACGGTCGGCAGCAATAATTAGCACATTGTTGTTGGCACTTAGCGCATACGACGAGTGGATGCTCCTATTGTTGAGGTTTTTGATATTGATAGGAGTGATATGCCATTGATTGTTTTTGAGTTCTGCCCTTGTGATACCGTCCGACGAAACATGCTCAAAACTACTATTGTAAACCCCTTCAAGAAAAAGCGTATTACCCGAAGCCTTTATTATCACATTGTCGCTGAGGCTGTTGGGTGGAGAAGGCATTTTTTGTGGTGCGGCAATCTCTCCTTTTGTATCAATGTTGGCAAACCACACATCGCAGTTTCGTTCGGGATTACCCTCGGGAGTAATTCTTGCAAAATAGAGCCTTTCTCCATCGTCCGATTCTACGGGGGCAATTTCGGTACGGTTGGTGGTGATTAGCGGGATGGTCGTTTTGTGTAACGGCTGAGTTTGTGCGCAAACATCATCGGGGCATAATATCCGTGCCGCCACGCACACCATATATATAATAAATAGTTTCTGCATAATTTTTTTCGCAAAAGTAAATAAAATAGCGCAACAATGCAACCTCCGCTATTTTTTGCACTTAAATACAAATTGCAAGTTGGAGATTGCAATTTTTAGGTAAAATTGCAAGTTGGAGATTGCAATTTTTAGATAAAATTGCAAGTTGGAGATTGCAATTTTTAGATAAAATTGCAAGTTGGAGATTGCAATTTTTTGTATATTTGCAGCGTTATACCTCGTAAAAACATTACTTATTATGGAATACTCAGATATTAAACCATTGATTAACAATTATAACCAACTATTAAGAGACACAGATTGTCAGTTTAAACGCTATTTGTATTCGCAGATAGATTGGACAGACCGTCTTATTGGCATCAAAGGTGCTCGCGGAGTGGGCAAAACCACACTTATGCTGCAATACCTCAAAGAAAATTACAACAATTACGACAAGGCATTGTATGTTTCGCTCGACAATCTTTGGTTCAACAAGTACGACCTTGCAGACCTGGTGGAGTATTTGTATCAACAAGGAGTGGAGGCAATTTTTCTGGATGAAGTGCATAAACTAAAAAATTGGCAGCAATATCTCAAACATTGTTACGACAATTATCCAAAACTGAAAATCGTTTACACAGGCTCTGCAATGTTAGCGATTGACCATTCAAAAGCTGATTTGTCGCGCCGTCAATCTCTATATAGTTTGAGTGGATTATCGTTTAGAGAGTATTTGGAATTTGAGTTCCAACTGAAATATAATCCGTTGAGTTTGAGTGAATTGCTTGATAATCACAAAAACATGGCGTTGAGAATTACCGAGAATATCAAGGTGCTAAAATGTTTCAACGATTATTTGCACCGAGGGTACTATCCATTTTACAAAGAAACTGTCAATTCCTATTATATGCGTCTTGCCGATGTAGCCAAAACGATCATTGACATAGATATACCAGCAGTGGAGGATGTCGCATATATTACCTTGGAGAAACTTAAGAGGCTTTTGATGGTGATTTCGGGTAGCCTGCCGTTTGTGCCAAACATTTCTAAACTTGCTGAGCAACTACAGGTGTCGCGAGAGCACGCACTAAAAATGCTGAACATACTTCATTCTGCAGGTCTTGTTATATGTGTAAATTCGCCCGCTAATAGTTACAAGCATCTTGCAAGTCCGCAAAAGGTTTATAACGAAAACACCAATCTAATGTACGCATTAACACAGAATATTACTCAGGGTACAGTTAGGGAGACTTTTTTTGCCAATCAAACACGAACACTTCATACTATCGAAATACCTGTGGCAGGAGATTTTGTTGTAGATGGCAGATACACATTTGAGGTAGGAGGAAACAAAAAAAGTTATCGACAGATAGCCGATATGCCTGATAGTTATTTGGCTGTTGATGATATGGAAGTTGGTTTTGGAAACCGTATTCCACTGTGGATGTTCGGTTTTTTATATTAAAATTATTAGGGTATCCCCTTCGTTGGGTGTTATACATTCGGAAGCCGAAAAAAAATCACCGAGGTTGCAACATTTTTTTTGCATCGGCGTTTAAATATTCGGAAACGCGGCTGAGCGGTAACAAAACTTAACAATAAGGTAACGCACAAAAACGCTCTCTGTATTCCATACGTTCTTAAATTTGCAATACATTTATACAATTAATAGAATTATAAACAAACAAAAACTACAAAAAAATGAAAAAATTAGCAAAATTTTCAGCATTTATGGTAGCTGCTATGTTCGCAGCAACATCGTTCACATCTTGTGGAACTGATGATGTCGTTGATGATCTTATTTCTCTTGATGAGCAGATTGATTTCACAGGTTTAAATGTAGTAGCTCAGCCTGATGGCAAAGTTCTTATTGATGGTCAAATCAAAGCCAATACAAAGATTAAAAAACTCGTTCTTTCAAGAGATGCAGATGGAGATGACGTTATCGTTGACTTGTTGAAGAATGGTGATCAGGAAAAAGTTAAAGCTCTTGACGAACAAGGCAATAAGAACGTATCTTTTACTGCATACATCCCTACTGTTGCAGTTGAAATTGAGGAGATGTATATTTATGGTAAAACCAAAGGAGAAAAGAAAGCTGCTTCGAAACTTACCGAAACTTTGGAATACAAAATTGGTGCTGCTAATTCAACTACATCTTCTTACCTTTCTGTAATCAAAAATAAAGCTTATAACATTGATGGTGCTAAAGCTAATGCAGCAGATGTAGAGGTTATTGCTAACTCTTCTTCTGACGGCAACACAGTAGAAGGTATTAAGAGAGCATCAGCAGCTAAAAGTTCTGAAATTAACTCTAAATGTGGTAAAGTTGCCCTCTATCAAAATGGCACATCTGCAAGTGTTATTAAAGATGGTGGTGTAATTGTTACAGAAAGCGGTGCTATTTGCAAAGTTATCAGCATTCAAACTGAATCAGGTTCTACTGACGCTACTTTCAAAGGCATTACAATGAAAAACGGTCTTGTTAAAAACGTTACCGTTGACGTTTCTAAATGCGCACCTTTCTCTAAATAATTTTAGTCGAGAGATTTAACTAAACAATATAAAAGAGTCCAACTTTCAAGTTGGGCTCTTTTTTTTGTTTATTATACTATATATTTCTGTATTTTTTTTTTTTTTGAACTATAAAGTTTTATATTTGCGGCGGAAAAAACTAATTTTTATTTTTTAATCTACTAACATTAATAAAATGAGAAAATTAAACAATTACTTGTCGATATTTTCGACAGCATTATGCGGCGTGTTATTATCCGCCATTATCTACGGTTGCAGCAAAGATGATGAACCAAACAACTCTAATTTTAATTCTAACACAGAAGCAAACACAAATGGAGAAACATCACAAGAATCAACAAATGATGTTACAGCTAGACATAAAGAAATCAAAGAATTGTTTGCTTCTTTCCCTACGCCAGAAGATGAGTCTACCTATAAAAGGGAAGGTGCTTCAACAACTGAAAAACTCAATACCGGCGATGGCATCGTAATATGTGATTGTCAAGAGTATGAGCAGAGTGAAAAATTTAATGAAAATATGCTCCTTGATCCAGCAAGCAGTTCTATTTATCCTGGTAGTATACTTGATGGAAATACAATTAAAAATGGCGGTTACAAGACTGTTTCTCTTAAACGTGCACCTTTGACTATTTCTACCGACTTCTTTAATAAAGAGGGGAATAGTAGCGTATGCGTAGAGAACCCAACCCTCAGTGGCGTTAGAGATGGTATCAAAAGTATGCTTTACGATTGCGAGATTAATGGACATACTCAAGCCAATACCACTTTTGAAATAAAAGAAGTTTACAGCGAAGAGCAGCTTAGTCTTGCCATTGGTACTACTGCCAATATCGGAAAGCGTGCAAATATTGAGGCGGGATTTAATTTTGACAAAAGCTCAACCAAGAGTCACGTACTTGTAAAATTGATCCAGGTATATTATACTGTAGATATGGATGAACCTCCAACAATTGCAGATTTTTTTGATCCCTCAGTATCAGCAGATGATATTAAAACAGCTTTAAACGGTTGTACTATTCCAGTGTATGTGTCGAGCGTTAAATACGGTCGTGTGGCATATTTCTCTGTTGAAAGTTCAGAAAGCGCTCAAACAATTAAAGCTGCATTGGAGGCACAGTATAATGCAGCTATTTGGAATGCTACACTAAAAACTGAATTTGAGCAAACTTTAAAATCTAAGGAAACTACTATTTCGGGCACTGTTGTTGGTGGTTCTGGAGAACAAGCTGCAAAAGCTATTTCGGGATTAGATGGAATGTTAGAATACATCAAGTCAGGTGGCAATTTTTCTAAGGAGTCGCCTGCCGCTCCTATTGCATTTACTCTTAAGTCGCTGAAAGAACGCAACATTTTCAGTGTGTCAAATGCTACAAAATACACTATCCGCAATTGTCATGCTAGTAAAGCATCTATTCAACCAGTTTATTTTGAGTATGTTAGCGGTCCTACTGATTATATGAATATATACGGCAATTTTTATTTGATGTATAATGGTGAAAAAATCGGTGATTTTTGGGTTAAGGATAAGAATCATATGGTTAAGTGTAAATATGGTGAAAAAACTAAACTCTCTTATAATAGTATGGTTTCATTGTCGATTGATCCAGAAAATGACCTTAACAAATCTCTTGAAGTCGATTTCTATGTTCATGGTGTTTATGGCGAAGAGTGTTCACATGAGTATTTCGATTACGAATTATTTTGGGGTGATCATGGGTCTATTACTGTTGACCAGTTGCTAAGCGGTGAAAATAGTGTTAAATTGAAAAAAGACGCTGATGGTCATTACGTTTTCGAGATGTCAGGTGATTGGTATAAGTATAAATGTCCTAATAAGGATGCTAACCATAATACAAATGAACACTCCGATGTAATAATCCGTATTGGATTCGACCTTAAACTTTAATCATTTGAAATTAGTTTTTTCCAATTAATACAGCCCGCAGATAATATCTGCGGGCTTTTTTTTGTTTTATTTTGAAAAATATTTATATTTGCAGAGAAGAAAACATTAAAAAGAAAGACTATGACTGCAACACAATTGAGAACAAGGATTGACAATACAATGCAAAAACTGACAGAAAAGCAATTGTATGTGATATATACGGTGGCAGAAGCTTTTGCTTCCGAGGGACATCATATTAAAAGCAAACAATCTGATTTGCCGCCAAAAAACCCAAAGTTAGGTGGTAGAAGAATTTCGGATGAATTAGCGTCTATTTTTCTGACGGGTAATGGCTTAGAGGCTACTGACGCAGAATTGGAACAAATGAAATACGATTATCTTATTGAAAAAGGACTTTTCTGATGCCCAGATTGACGTTATGGATCCGCAGGAGTTTTTGGATAAGTTTTATGGGGAGAATTAAGGAACTTTTTTTATATTTGCAGAGAATAATACAATTAAATAAATTACAAACAATCAAAATTCGCACACAATGAAATCACTAAAAGGCACAAAAACAGAACAGAACCTGATGGAGGCTTTTGCCGGTGAAAGTCAGGCACGTAACAAATACACTTACTATGCTTCAAAGGCTAAAAAAGACGGCTTTGTGCAGATAGGCAACCTATTTGAAGAAACCGCAAACCAAGAAAAAGAACACGCCAAAATATGGTTCAAACTCCTTTGCGGTGGCAAAATTCAAGATACTCTTGCCAACCTCAAAGACGCTGCCGAGGGCGAAAATTCAGAATGGACCGATATGTATCCCCGTATGGCAAAAGAAGCCCGCGAGGAAGGTTTCAACGAGATTGCCGACCTGTTTGAAGGCGTGGCGGCTATCGAAAAGGAACACGAGGAACGTTACCGCAAACTTTTGAAAAATATCGAAGATAAGATAGTTTTTTCGCGCGATGGCGATTGTATTTGGCAGTGCAGCAACTGCGGACACATTGTTGTGGGCAAGTCTGCCCCCGAAGTATGTCCCGTTTGCGACCATCCGCAAGCATATTTCCAATTAAAAGCCCAAAATTTTTAACGGCAGAGAATTTTTTTTTGAAAAAAAATTCAAAAAATCAATACACGTAAAGAAAAATTCCATAATTTTACGGTTGTAAGAATTAACTAATTGTCTAACGCAATAACTAAACTTAAAATGGCAGACGAAATTACTTCAATTTGGAAATTAGATCATGACACCATCATCAAATTGCAAGAAAAAATCGGCACCAAAGCCGACGGAATGATTGGTGAAAACACTATTAAAAAACTTCAGGCATGGATTAATAAAGAAACTAATGCCGGATTGGTAGAAGACGGAAAACTCGGTACTAAAACCATCAAGGCTTTGCAGACATTCGTAGGTGTAGAAGCCGACGGATCATTCGGTCCCGCCACAGCCAACGCTCTCAAACTGAAACTTATGGAAAATGAACAAGGCGAGCAGGTTATCACCGATGCAAGCGGCCTAGACGATGTTGTAGAGCGATATATGCGTGAGCAAGGTATTAAACAAGCATAATTAGTGATTTTTTAAATGTGAAACTTGGGCGACGTACCTTTCGGGGCGTCGCTCATTTCTTTTGTATAGGCTCGTGAAGTGTGAGAGTTACGGGCAGATGGTCGGAAAATCCATCGTTGTATTTCATTCCAATATATGTGCGCTTGGTTTTTGGTCCGTTGGCCTCGTATTCAAGCAGAAATTCGCGATATACAGTTTGTGCATCGTCTTTGGTGCAGCAGAGTCCACTATTGAGCATAAGGTTGCCAGTTACAAATATTTGGTCGAGAATGTCGTAAACGCCTTGATATTTGTATGTCCACATTTTGCGTTCGGTTTGCATATAATGGGCAAGGTGATAGAGCCCTTGGGGTTGAATGGTGTCGAAAGTGGTGATAGAGCCAAGTCCTTCGTTTACCGATTTATCTAACGGAGAATCGTTGAAGTCGCCGATGCAAACGATTTTTGCTCCCGGCACTATTGCGATAATTGAATCTATGTTGTGCCGGAGCGTTCTGGCAGCGTCCATACGGAGTTCTTCGCTTGCGATACGTCCGCTGTAACGGCTTGGCCAATGGTTTACAAATACGTGAAGAGTGTCGCCAAACTCCTTGACAATGCCTTTTACATATATTATGTCGCGCGAGTGGTATGTAGGTTCGGTGGGAAAAAAGATGGGTATGAAAGTGGAGTCCACAATTTCAAAAGTTTCTGGACGGTAAAGAAACGCCACATCGATGCCCCTGCGGTCGAGAGTTTCGTGATAGTAGCAGCTATAGCCCGACGCACCCAGCGGAGTGGTGGCCAAAATATCCTCCATAACGTTGTGGTTTTCTATTTCGCACACTCCTATAATATCGGGGAAGTGTTTGTCGCTAACCGAGGCAATCACCTGCCAGATGCGTTTCTTCTTGGTTTCGTAGCGGTTGTGTGTCCAGTTTTTCGCTCCGTCGGGCGTAAAGTCGGAGTCGTTGGTGTCGGGACTGTCGATGATGTCGAACATATTTTCAAGATTGTAGAACATTACCACAAACTCGTTTTGATAAGAAACGGCGGCGCGGTATGAGGCGGCACATCCGCAGAGCAGACAGAGGGCGGTTATTGCAAGTATTTTGGATTTCATGGTATGTGTTTTTTATAAGTGTAAAAATATACAAAAAAAACGGAATTTCCAAGTAGAAATTCCGTTTTTAGAATCCGCTTATTTTGGTTGTTTTTTAGTAAGATGCGCCACCACGGAGTTTGCGGCGGATTTTCTCAGCCTGCCAGTTGTGAACTGTTAACCAACGGCACATGGGCACGTTGAGACTTGTGTAGATATATAAACCGCCTTTTATTCCATCAAACGGCTTGTAAGTGTTTCCGCCTTCGGTAATCTCGCATTTGTCGTTGATAAAGTTCATAAACATATAGTTTGCATTAATGCTAATCATGCCCACATTGAAACCGAGAACTCCCGAAACCGAAATCTGGTTGATTTGGTCGCCACTTAGCTTTGTGCCGTATTTTTGAGTGTTCCAGCTTGCTTTCTGACCCTGCATTACAGATATATTGTAATGGGCTCTTGCGCCAATAGTAATGTAGGTCATATTTCTGTAGATGTCGGCTGTGCTGAATTTGAAGAGTAACGGTACGGTAACGGCCATGGCTCTGAACGATTCAGTCATATCGTAAAGGTCGTTGTCGCGGGTTTCGTATTTAGTGCGGCAGCCATAAGAAGCAAATTCAAGTCCGGTTTGAATACCAGTCTTGTTGTTTTTAAAGTCGAAGTTGTATACCATTCCGAGTTGATAGCCCGGAGTGTAATTGAAAGCCCCAGCGCGTTTTTTGTACATATCGCCTTTGGCTGTGTGGAGCATAATGTTCTCGTTGGTGTTTTGAGGAGCGCCAAAGCCGTGGTTGAGCCCCACAACAACGCCCCAATAGCGGTATTCCGCTTTATTGTCCTCTTCTAACTGCGCCGAAGCGGTGGCTATGAATCCGAGGCAGAATAGTAATATGAATGTCAGATGTTTCATCTTGTTATATATTTTCGGTTTGTATATTCATATATTAATTAATTATGGGAGGTATTCCCAAACGTCGTTGCGAACAGTGGGTGCAGTACTCTCTCCATCGAGATTATAACCTTTTCCAAAAGCAAAAATACCACGTTGTTGAGGTTCTGCTCCTTTGTTTACAAGGTCGTCGACACGCAGAATCGAAAAACCAACCGCACCTTGGCGAACAATGTTGCTGCAATCGCGCTTACGCGACCATGTGCCGTTGGCTAAATCGTATGCCCAAAAATCGTTGAGAATATTTCCATTTTCGTCGACACCAGAGCCTACGTAGAAATTGCTGTACGTGCCACCTAAATGATTGTATTCTAGATAGAATGCCGCTGCATTTGAACGTGTGACAAAATCCTCAGGAGGTGCAGGCAGTTGTTTGCAAACTATTTCTCCTGCCTTGTTGCTTTTTACTTCGTAGAATAGTCTTCCACAACGTTTCATATTCTGATCATCAGAACTTACGCCTGTGCCTATAATTACTGTGCTTTTGTTCACTTTTACAGCCACTGAATTGTAGTATCCTATGGCGGATTTGTCGCCTAACACGCCTTCTTTTGCGAGGCTTCCAAATGTTAGCCAAGATTGATAGTTGGTTCCATCTTCTGTGGTGAGGTCTTTAGCCACATTGTAGGTAAACATTTGAGTTTCAATAGCTGTTACCGATGACATTTCGTCGTGCATCATTCCCATGCCTATTACATGCACTGTTCCAATATTATTAGGTGCATCAATAGAGAAACCAACCAAACCAGTTGTGGGTTTTTTTAATTTTTCTACATACGGACGGTTGTTAGGATGGTCAGCGGTGTTGCCAAACCTGTTGTTTTTTAAACTATAAATAAAATTACCATCAGTAGGTTCTCCCGTAGCGTCTTCTCCTCCGATAATATACATTAGGGTGTCGTTTTTGTGGCTATTATAATACATAAATGCGGCACCGTAGCAACGTTCTGTTGGGCCGGAATATGGATGAACATCAGTAGGTTGGAATGTAGCCAATTGTTCCCAAGTGTCTTTGTCTACGTCATAAATCCACATGTCAGAATAGCAATTGATATTTCCACGTCCACCATAAAAATATGTTTTGCCTTTTTCGGTAGTGGCAGCAATTATACCTTCACGGGCAGGGAACAAGGATGGTGCATCTTTGCGTTGATACCATACATCGCTTGGCATACTTGTTAAATGTTTTATTGCCTTCGGACTGTAGCAAGTATCACCGTTTTGTGTTACCACAAACGAGCGGATGTGTATATCTGTATGAAATTTGAGCTTGTGTTGCTCGCCTTCAAAAAATACAGAATCTTTGTTGTTGTTGCTGTTCCATGTTATCTGTTCAAATACCTCACAATTAGGTTTTTTAATTGTAGGCATAGTGTCGGAGTAAGAGTAGACATAGCCGCATTGTACAACGTGAGATGTGTCGTAAATATAGAACCTAGATTTTATACCGAGGTATACATCCAAATCTTGGATATTTCTTTCGTTGAATGTAAGTTCGAAAGTGTCTTTTGTTATTATATCGGTTTGCGCATTACCGTACATATAACCATAGAGCGAAGATACTAACGTGCTGTTGTTGTCGATCTGTCTGTAAATAGTATACGGTTCGCCATCGTCCTTAATACAGCCAGTAAAAAGGGCGGCAGCTATCAGGCACGAAAAAAAACAGTGTTTTTTCATAGGAAGAACTATATTTTTAATGTTTGTCATTTGTTTAGTCTTTTTTATAATGGTGTTAAATTAGTTTTTAGTAAGTTAATGAAATTATACAAAATACATTACTAAAATCGTTCCAATCCGCCTACAAAGATAAAAAAATTATATTCTAAAAACGAAAAACCGCCGAAAAAAATTTTCCGGCGGTTGTAGAATAATTAAAATAACTATGGAGCACAAATTACTTGCTAATAATTTTAGCCTCTACGCGGCGGTTGTTCTGACGTCCTTCTGGAGTTTTGTTGGTGTCGCGGGGCTGGCTGGGGCCGTAGCCTTTGGCTATGAGGTGCGATTTCTCTACGCCGATGCTTATCATGTAGTCTACCACGGCTTTGGCACGGTTGAGCGAAAGCTTGTTGTTGGTGGCCTTGCTACCCTGATTGTCGGTGTGACCCGAAATTTCGATTACGAGTTTAGGATAAAGCTTGAACACCTCTGCCAATCGGTTCAACTCGCCGTATGATTCGGGACGGAGGTTGGCTTTGCCGGTGTCGAAGAATACGTTGTTGAGCACCACTTTGCTGCCCGGGTCCATAGAGAGCAGACGGATGTTCTTTGTGATTTCTTGGTATTTGGTGGTGGAAGGAATGTTGAAGTTTTCGGAATGGAACATATATCCATCGCTGCTAACAGTCATAGCGTAGTTTTTGCCAGAAGGTAGCATAACTGTGTATGCTCCAGTGGCGGGGTCGGTGGTGATTGTTTCGATAACTTCGTTTGTGGCATTGTCGGTGATTTCGATTTTTGCATTGAGGAATTTAGTAGAATCCCAGTCGGTAACCACGCCTTTGACGATGGTCATGCGCATAGTTTTGATTACCACGGGGTCTTCAAGCGGGAGAGCTGGTTCTTTTGAAGCGTTAACAGCCACAAGCGGAGGCAATGCGGGCAATTGGCGGGCTGCCTTGTTGATTACCATAATTTGGTAGATGTCGAAGTTGCCTTGTCCTCCAGCGCGTTTAGAAGCGTAGAAACCAATGCGGTCGTTGCCGGGAATGAGCGAAAAATACTGGTCGTCGTCGCCAGAGTTTACTTGGAGACCAAGGTTGACGGGCTCTTGCCATTCGCCGTTGCGGTTTACGCTCATCATAAGGTCGTATCCGCCAACGCTCTTTTCGTTGTCGGAAGCGAAATAGATTATGGAGTCGCCAGCGCCGAAACATGCCGACACTTCGTTGTATTTAGAGTTTACAGGAGCGCCGAAGTTTACCGGCTTGCTCCATTTGCCGCGTTCGTTGCGATTGCTGATAAAGATGTCGAATCCGCCCAAGTTGTCTTTCTTGCGGTCTGACGAGAAAATAACGTGTGTGCTATCGTTTGAAAACGAGAGCACAACCTCTTTAGAATTGTTTTTATTGAATTTAACATTTCTTTTTGGGCGTTTCCAATTGCCATCGGCTTTGCGTTCGGTGCTATAAAGCGAACCGTTGCCTTTTTTGCCGCGGTAGATGATCATTTCGGTGCCGGTGAGGTCCATAGCGGCGGTGGCGTCGTTTCTTCTCTTGTTGATAGGACGTGCTAGGCGCTGAGCCTCGCTCCAAACGCCGTTGGTGGGCGAAGATGTGTAAATATCTTCAAAAAACTCGAAGTTGAGAGCGTTTCTGCGGTTTTTGAATCCTTCGAATCTGCGGGATGTGATGTAGAGCAACGAGTCTACATTGCCGAATACGGGTGCGTATTCGGCGGCAATTGTGTTGATGTTGCCTGGCATAGTGCGGCTAATTGCACGGGGTAGTTCTTTTTTTAACTGCAATCCGTTGTTGCACTGGTCTTTTCGTAGCTCTATGTCGGAGGCGTATTGCTGTTTGAAACGATTGGTCATTAAGTCGGCACACGATTCAAAATTTGATAGGGCTTTGTCGAACTGGTTGTTTCTCTGCTGTGCTATAGCTAAACGGTATTGGCAGTCTTGAGCCACTGCGTTGCCCATCAAAGAGTACGCCTCGTCAAGATGAGCGAGCGCATTAGTGTTTTGCGAAGCAGAAAGTTCGCTTACACCTGTGCGGTAAAGTAAGGCTGCGTTAGTATTATTGTAGTTGAGTGCCTGATTGTAAAATTCGGCTGCAATTTTCATATGTCCCGATTTCAAATGGCGGTAGTGACGGTTGCCTATGCGTACATTTTTCCACGCCTCCTTAGCACCGTCGGGCGAAGTTAGAAACTCGCTTTTGGCTATTTTTGGTTTAACCTGCGAAAACGCCGGTATTTGAGCTCCGAGCAGTATCGCAGAGATGATTAACAGTGTCTTTTTCATGTTTTGAGTCGTTATATTGTTTTACTGTATATTATTCAAATAAAAAGCTTTATAATATTTTCATTTCTACTCTTCGGTTGGCTTTGCGACCCTCTTCGGTGGCGTTGCTGGCGGCTGGTTCGGTGTCGCCTGCTCCGCGAGCTGAAAGTCGTGCCTTGTTTATGCCGTGAGCTTCGAGCCATTTTACCACAGAGTTAGCGCGTTTTTCAGAGAGCGCTTTATTGTGCTCTTTGCTGCCGCTACTGTCGGTGTGTCCCGAAATTTCGAGTTTTATGCCAGCGTTTTGGGTCATAAGACCTACTATTTGGTTCAACTCGCTTTCTGATTCGGGTTTCACATCCCATTTGTCGGTGTCGAAAAATAGGTTGTTGAGCACGGTTTTGCTGCCTTCTTCAATTTTTTGAAGGTTGACGTTGATCTCTTTTTTGGAGAATGTGCTGTCGTTTTTGAGGTTGAAATTTTCGGAATGGAACAAGAAACCGTCGGCTTTGATCGACATACCGTAGTTGGGTCCTGCTGGTAACGAAACCACGTAACGGCTTGTGGCACTGTTGGTTGATGTGCTGTAAACAAGTTCGTTTTTGTCGTTGTCGTAAATTTCTACCTCGGCGGCTATTGCGTTGCCCTTAGAGTCGGTAACAGAGCCAGTTACGAGGGTCATCTGCGTTACAATGGCGGGTTCTTCTTCTTTGGGTTTGTCGGCAATTACTGGTTGTTGGGTTTGGTTGTATGTTACCCTATAGATGTCGGTGTAACCCTTAGAATCAGAGCGTTCAGCAGAGTAATATCCTGTTTTTCCGTCGGCAGACAGCACAAAGTATACGTTGTCGGCAGGGGTGTTGATAGGATAGCCGAGGTTTACGGGGTCGGACCAAGTGCCGTCGGATTTAAGAGTGGTTTTGAAAATATCGTAACCTCCCATACTGTTGTGTCCTTTCGACGAGAAAATGAGGGTTTTGCCATCGGGCAACATGTACACTCCGTCTTCATCGTATTTGGTGTTGATGTTAGGCGGAAGTTTTACGGCGCGGCTCCAAGTTTTGCCAGAGCGTTTTGAAACGTAGATGTCGCCGTTGCTTTTGGCAGGGTCTTGGTTTCGTCCGCGGATAAAATAAATGGTGTTGCCGTCGTAAGAGAAACAGGCTGAATTTTCAATCAGTTCTGAATTGATGGTGGAAGGTAGTTTTTCGGGTTTTGTCCAACCGTCTTTTTTTAGATAGCTGATGTAGAGGTCGCCCATGGTGTAGGTGAGCAACGATAGTCCGTCGGGCGAAAGAGCCACAGTGGCATCGTGGGCATCGGTGTTAAGATTTTTGCCAGCACTGACGGGTGGTTGCCATTCACCGTTTTTATTATAGGAAATATAGATGTCTTCGTTGTAAAGACCGTCCACTTTGTCGATGTTGTTGTTTGACGAACCTTCGCGACGCGAGGTAAAAAGCATCATACTTCCGTCGGCAGTGATAATCGGGCTGTAGTCGGGCCATTGAGAGTTTATTGTAGCAATGTTTGTAATTGTAACATCCACTGGATTTTGCATTAACTGACGGCCTGTGGCGCATTGTTCTTTGTATTGTCTGATGGTAGCGCTACCAACCTTAGCGAGCATTGCCTTGTTTTTAGAAAATTCGTTGAAATGCTCTTCTGCTTCGTTGAACATTAGGTTGAGCATTTCGGCGCGGGCAAGGTAATATGGCAACATTGGCGTAAGTGCGTGGTTGCTTTTATATGCTGCCTGCAAATATTTGAGAGCAGATTCCCGGTCGTTTCCTGAGAGCTGGCAAACGCCTATTCGGTAGTTGAGTTCGGGGTTTTCGCTGTTGTATTTGTAGGCTTCGAGATAGTAGGGGAGAGCGTCGCTGAACATCGCAGGGTTGTTGGTGTCGAAAAACTTGTTTCCGTTTTTGACGTTTTTCCAAGCCTCGGAGAAACCTTCGGCTTTGGTTTTGAATTTAGCCTGGTCGATGGCAGCCACCTGTCCTTGCGCTGCAACCAATTGAGCAGCAAAGATAAATGCTAATATGATAAATACCTTGTTCATGTTTACAACTTGGTGTTGACTAAACTTTCTGCTTTTTGGCGGTCTTTGTCGGCATTTTTAACATCGAAGAGCATCTCTTCGGCGTTAGCTCTGTTGTTGTAAGCTGAATAGTTGTATGGGTCTTTTTCTATGGCTTTGGTGAAATACGATTTTGCTTTTGCATAGTCTTGCTGGTCGAAATATAAATTACCGAAGCTGATGTAAGCAGAAGGGTTTTCGGGATATTTTTCAATCAAAGCGTTGAAATCGGCGGCAGCTTTGTCGTATTGTTTGTTTTTGGCGTAAAGTTGACCGCGGGCGTTGATAAGGTCGTAGTCGTCGGGAGCAATTTCGAGGGCTGTTTTTATGTCGTTTAAAGCGCTGTTGATGTTGCCCGATTCAGCTTTTGCCTGTGCTCTGAACACGTAAGCGTATGTGGCTGATGGATTGATTGTAATGGCGGTAGTATAGTCGTCGATGGCTGCCTTGTAGTTTTCGCGGAGGAAGTGAGCGGTGCCACGGTCGCAGTAAGCATTTGCGTATTTGTTGTTGGTGCTAATGGCAAAATTGTATTGTTTTTCAGCCTGTGAGTAGTCGCCAGCGAGCAAGTAAACCATTCCTCTGAAATAGCTAATGTCGGCGTTTTCGTATCCGAGGTTCTGAGCTTTGTCGATATCTTGAAGAGCCTCTTTGAAATTGCGGAGGCGGGCATTGCTGATGGAGCGGGCGAGATAATAACGAGGGTTTTCGTTAAGCGAAACGGCTTTGTTGAAGTCGTTGTGGGCGTCGGCGTCGCGATTGTCTGTTAATTCTGCCAAACCTCTGTTGTAAAGAGCCTGATAGAAATTATCGTTTGATTGCAGCGATTTTGAGTAGTTGTTGATAGCTTCGCTGATAGATTTGTTGTTGTGGTCTTTGATTCCCTGGTTGTAGGCGAGGGCGCTTTCTTGACCTGCAACAACCACTAAGGTTTTGTCTTCGGTTTGTGCAAATGCGCACTGTACAGATAATAGCAGTGCCGAGGTGAGTAATGCTGTTTTATTCATAGTTTTGTAATTGTATTGTTGTCTGTATATTTGACAAAGTACAAAATTACGGAAAAATTAAAAATAACCAAATTTTTTATTTGAAATTATGGTTAAAAAAACGTAGAGACGCGCCCCAAAAAACGTAGAGACGCGCCCCAAAAAACGTAGAGACGTGCCATGGCGCGTCTCTACAATATAAATTTGTATGTGATAATCCAATTAGTCGTTGATCATCATAGGCATAATGAGCATGAGAAGGTCTTCGTGCTCGGCTTCTGGTTCTAATGGGAATACCAGACATGCACGTGAGGGGTCTGACATTGCCACAACTACGTTTTCTGATTCGATGGCCTGAAGAATGTCGAACATGAAAGCGGATTTGAAACCGATTCCCATCTCTTCGCCGTCGTACTGGCCGTTGATGTGCTCGTAAGCCGAAATAGAGAAGTCGATATCCTGAGCCGAAACAGTTACCTGGTTGGCTGTGAGTTCAAACTTGATAAGGTTGCTGGCTTGGTTAGCAAACACTGAAACACGTTTTAATGTGGTGGCAAGGTCGGCGCGGTTGATTGTGAGGCGGTTTGGGTTGTCTTTTGGAATAACCGACTCGTATTTTGGATATTGACCTTCCAACAAGCGACATATCATTTCGTAATCGCTCATTGTAAAGTGTGCGTTTTTGTCGTCGAACTGCAGTTTAATTTCACCAACTTCTTTGCCGAGGATGTTTTTTAACATTCCTGCGGGTTTTTTGGGGAGGATAAACGAAGCTTCGCTTGAGGCTGTAACGTCGTTGCGTTTGAAACGTACCAACTTGTGAGCGTCGGATGCAACGAAAGTGGTGCCTTCTGCATTGAAGAGCATAAAAATACCTGTCATAACAGGACGGAGCTCGTCGTCGGATGTGGCGAAAAGAGTTTTGTTGATGCCCTTGAGCAATACCTCGCCAGGGATGTTTACGGTGAGGGTCTGAGATTCGTCAAGTTGTGGCATGTTGGGGTATTCGTCGGCGTTTTGACCTAATACTGAGTATTTTCCGTTTTCAGATAAGATGTCAACTGCCTTGGTTTCGAGGTTTATTTCAAAGATCAATGGCTGTTCGGGGAACTCTTTGAGTATGTCGGTAAGGCGTTTTGCTTCGATGGCTATTCGGCCTTCTCCGTCTACGTTGTCGAGAGTCATTTGAGTGCGCATTGTTGTCTCGAGGTCGCTTGCTGTGATAGTAAGAGTTCCGTTGTTGATTTCGAACAAGAAGTTGAGGAGAGCGGGTATAGTGCTTTTGTTGCTAATAACCCTGCTTACATTCTGCAAGCGCGATAGCAGTTCGGTGCTTGATACTACGAATTTCATTGGCTTGTGTGTTTTTTATTTTTGTAAATGTCTTGTTTTTATGTTAGTTGTCTTCATCTTTCTTAGGCGTTTCGAGCATCCACATAGTTGAGTCTTCGTCGTCCTTGAGCCCTACTCCATCTTTGAATTTTACAATTGTAAGTTTGTTGAATCGCATTGCGTTGTTTCCATCTATAGTTTTTAACACGGTGAGGTTTTGCCCAGTATAATCTACTTCGAGCAAAGCCTTGATGGTGTCCATTCGCATTGTTATTATAAATTGTTTGTTGCCCGACTCCCTTTCATACATAGTTCTTTTAACAGTGGTGATTGAAAGAAATTTGGTGTATTTGTCGAGTGTAAATGTAGAAGGTTTACCTGAGCTAAAATTGAAAACGTAATCAGAAATTTCGCTGTTGTAATAACCTGGGCCTTTTACTGAGTAAACTTTGCCGTTGGCAAGATCGTTCCACGAAGGTAATTGCTCTTCGTTTTGTGCCATAGAGGTAAACGTAATCGCTATTGCTGCTAATAATGTTAGTAATCTTTTCATAATTCATTAGTATTAGTTAGTTTTTAAATGTCGTATCCGAAACCGCGAAGGCGGCCTGCATTGTCGCGCCAGTCTTTGCATACCTTGACAAATATTTCCAAATAGATTTTCTTGCCGAAGAATGCTTCCATTTCTTTTCTTGCCGCAGCACCGAGCCGTTTGAGAGCTGTTCCGCCTTTGCCTATGATAATGCCTTTTTGAGAGTCGCGGATTACGTTGATGACAGTTTGAATGCGAATAATGCTCTCTTCTTCTTTGAAAGTTTCCACCACCACTTCAACCGAGTATGGAATCTCTTTTTCGTAGAGTTCGAGAATTTTTTCGCGTATGATTTCGCTTACAAAAAAACGCTCTGGCTTGTCGGTGAGACGGTCTTTTTCAAAGTATGGCGGGTTTTCGGGCAAAAGTTCTACTATGCGTGCAAGTATGTGGTCGGTGTTGAATTTGTGGAGCGCCGATACAGTGTGAATTTCGGCTTTTGGTATAAGGCTGTGCCATTGGGCTATAAGTTCCTCAACCTTAGCCTGATCTGCTAGGTCTATCTTGTTTATCAACAATATGATAGGGACTTCCAATTTGGCAACCATATCAAGGAAAAACTGGTTTTTGGTTTTGGATTCAAGCACGTCGGTAATGTAGAGAATTACGTCGGCGTCTTCGAGAGCCGATTCAGAGTATTTGAGCATACTCTCCTGTAGCTTGTATACAGGTTTTAATACACCAGGGGTGTCCGAGTAGACTATTTGATAGTCGTCGCCGGTAACTATACCCATGATTCTGTGTCGGGTAGTCTGACTCTTGGATGTGATGATTGAGAGCCGTTCGCCCACCAAGATGTTCATCAGAGTTGACTTACCTACGTTTGGGTTGCCTACTATGTTTACAAAGCCTGATTTGAAAGCCATTTTTGTTTTCTGTTTTTAACATCGCAAAGGTAAAAAAAAAACTACGGCAGACAAATGGTAGTTGTAAAAAACAATGTTAAATTTCCACAATAAATTAATATATTTGCCGCAAAATACCAACAGAATGGTTAAGTTGCTGACAATATTATTTTTGACACTTTCGCTTACTTGTTCGGCGAGCGAAAGCGACACTCTCAGAAACGACACCCTAATGAGCACACCTGGTTTTTCCGCCTATTTTAAGGGTGGCACCGTTGTGAAAAAAAATTCCATGGGCGAGGTGATTGAGGGTGTGCTTGCTGTTGACACCGACTTGTGGACTACCGGGCCGCTTGTTTTTTTTGCGTCGGGTTTTAAAATCAAAATCAATGAGAGGGGCTATGTGTACTCTGGTGTTTCGGTGGCGAATTTTATTGCTCTGGCTTGCAACAACAATTTTTACGAATTTAAGGGCAAGACTCCTATTGCTTTTGATTCACAAGGACTTGTAGTGGAGGGATTTCTCGCTCAGAGTGTTGAGTTTGTAACTGTTGACGGAATACATTTTTGGACCATGCCCGGAACCGATATCAGATTTTACTCCTCGGGCAAGGTTATGCATGCTACGCTTTCTGCCACCGAAAAACTGAGCATCAATCAAAACGAAAAAATTGCCTTTTGGGCACATCGCCAGATAACTTTTAGCCCTGAAGGGTATGTGTCGCAAGGTGTTACAGCAAAAAAAACTACATTTGTTGACCGCAATGGAAATACTGTTACCAAACAACAAGGTGATGTTGTAAGATTTGATTCAAATGGATTGTTAATTGAATAATATATATATCGATGAAAATAAAAACTTCTACACAGAAAACTACTTTTAAAGAGACGGGCGACAGCTATACCAACGCCTATTCTGAATATGATGAGAATGGCAACGAAACTCTTTCAGTTGATTATGATGAAAGTGGGTCGGTGGTGTCAAAAACTGTTACTAAGTACGACGACCAAAACCGAAGGGTGGAGCTACAGATTTTTTCGGGAGAGGACGAACTTAACGAAACTCACTATTTTGAGTACGCTTCCGATGGACGTGTAAGCCAAGAGACTATTGAGTATCAAGGTGGATACAAATCGGTGAAATCTTACACACATTCTGCCAACGGACTTACTATCATCACCGTGGATGAGGATGGCAATGAGGAGGAAAAAGAGGTGCTGGTTTCTGATGCCGACGGCAATGTTACTGAGCGCACTGTTACCGATTACAATGGCGATCAGAGCCTTCGTCAGGTGTCGGAATATGTAGATGGCAAACTCATCATTTCCAAGAATCTCGACAAAGACGGCAGCGAAATCAACCACCGCATTTTTAAATATCAGGAAGATGGCAAATTGTCGTTTGTGGGAATACTTAATCCTGAAAAGGAACTATTGGATAGTTATTCGTATCAATACGACGAAAAAGGCCGCGAGGTGTTGCAAACCATTGGCACACGCGGCAAAATCACCACTGAATACGATGACGAAAACCATACTACCACAGTGGTTACCTCTACTGGAACTGGGCAAGTTGTAAACCAAACCGTTACATCTTATGACGAAAATGGCATGACTATTCGTGAAGAGGATTTTAGCACTGTGAGAGAGTATGAGTACACCTTATATATATAAGGATATTCTTAGTTGAAAAATTAGAAACTGCCGCTACCGCCGCCAAAAGATCGTCCGCTTGATGAATAATGAGTGTCGCTGTCGTATGAAGAGTAACTTCGGTGTTCTCGCTCTTCACGCTCCTCTCGCTCAGGTGAGTATGTTTTGTCGGTGTGAGAACTTATATGTATATCTTGATTAACAGTAAGTTTGAATGAATCGGGTTTGATATAATCGCCGGCAACGGTGGCCTTGCGAATAGTTTTGTAGCTTGTGCGCGAAAAAAATAGTATTGCAAGAGCAACCAATATGCCTACTCCGATACTCTCCAAAATCATATCTTTAATTGTTTTGCCGGAGGAAACGTATTGATATTGATCCTGATATTGGTCTTGAGTTTGGCTATAAGATGCATATTTTTCTATAAATTGGTAATTTTTAACGTCGGTTTGGTATGCTTCGATGAAGGTATTGATGGCTGAGAAATATTTTTTGCTTTTGAGGTCAGGCGTCATAGCAGATATATAACTCGAAGAATTATGCCGTGCTATGCCCTGTTCGTTTGGCTTTCCTACGTCAAGTATTGAAAATGTGCGGTTTTGCATATCAATGGTTAAGATAACGCCATCGTATCCATCTTTGGTTAGGTTACCTTTGCCAAAATCGTTGTATTCGTAAAAATCCATAGCAAAATTTTCGGTGGCATTGTTGCCGTTGCCTGCTTGGCGATTGTTGTAATCGATGGTAACTATTACCATATCAATGTTGTTGCTGTTGACAAAAGTTTTGATACGGTTTTGCAAACGTCCAATTTCTAATTCAGATAGGAGATTGGCTGCATCGTACACTTTAACTGCAGTATCTACATAAGGAGTGGTGAGCGCAAGAGATAATTGAGTGCTTGTGAGGTAGTCTCTGAGAAACGCTTTGTTTACCAATGGATTGTCGGCAGTACGTTTAGCAATTTCATATTTTGCCCATCCGTGCGATAGATCTTCGGCTGGTTGGTAATGTTCGGTAAGATGAGCGGCTACACTATCGGCAAAGTAGATGTAAAGGCCTTCGTAAGTGGAATTTTCTGTAAGATTATCAAAAAAATTGTCTATCATGCTGTTAGCCCATTCTTCTCCTCGAATGGCTTCTCCTTTACACAGTATTCTATATGTATTTTTTACATAGTCGTAGTGAAATGCTATTCCAAGGTTTTCGTTGTAAGCGTTTTTTTGATAAAAATCGCGTAAAAAATTGGAGTAACGTTCAATATCTGTAGTCACCACCACAACATCACCGCCCAACTTTTCGGCTGCTTTAGCCATGTGAGCGTTGACTTCTTCGTTGGTTGTTACCTCTTTTTCTGACGAAATGCGCACATACAGCAAATCGTTGTCAACTGTGGGAATATCGTCGATTGAATTGATTGACTGTGACTTTGCTGCAAGTGTGGCAGCAAGCATCATTATTATAAATGTTATTTTTTTCATAAGAAAGTAGTAACGAGGTAAATAATTATAAAGGTAATAACCGCAACTTGGGCGGCTTTAATAGCTCCATATTTTGCCATTTTTCCTTGGTCAACAGGAATATCGCCAACTATGAGTCCTGTTTGACCGTTCATGGCAAAGGTGTAAATCTTGTTTTGAATTTTGGTGTTGAGCAACCAAACAGGTAAAAGGGCGTAGTGCAGACCGGTAATAATGGTGGTTTTGTCCACTTTTTCATTAACGAGCACACCACCAATTGTAGAGTATATTTTGTTTTGAAACGTCTGATCCATGCGTTTTTCTGCACGAGCTTTGTCTTCATCGGGCGAAACATCGTATTTCTCAGCCAAAAATCCCGAAAGAAAAGAGTAGTCGAAAGGTTGGCATTCGGAGAAATCATAGGGCTCAATTGAGTCCATTGTGTTGTCGTCGAATTTTTTGCTGCCATCGGCCGGAACATTTTCAAATTCTACACTGCCTGAACGTTTTATCTGGTATATTTCGGTTTTGGTGTAGATATAATCGCCCTCGCGCCAAGAAGAGGAATCGTGTCGCTCGCCTTCAAACGAACCAAATGATTTGCCATCGTATAGCCAAAATGGAACGTATACACCGGTAATTTTGTCGATATTTTCTTGGCGACTAAATGCGTCAGGTGCAAACCTTTTGCCTTTTAGAAAATCGTTGTACGCTTGAATAGCGTCTTCTTTAGTTTTTTTGAAAGGTATAATCAGTTGGGGTTGAAATCTGCCTTCCAATCTGTTTTTTATGATTCCAGTGCTACCACAGTATACACAGAATGTGGCTGCGGTGTTGGTGTCGGTAACCATTTCAGCACCACAGTTTCTACAATGAAACAGATTTAGTTCGGGCTGGTTTGACGTTGTGTGTTGTTGTGGTGGCGGTGGTGGCGGTGGTGGCGCAGCGGTGGTTGTTCGTGTGATTTTGAATGCCTCTTCCTGTGACAACGTTGAACCGCAGAAACTGCATTTAAAGTTCTGCGTTTCGGCATTGAATATCAGATTGTTGCCACAGTTGGGACATTTTAATATGGTTGTATCCATTTGTATAGTGTTTTAGTTATTTCCCAATTCCTTTATAAAGGAAGCCCATTGCATTCATTTCTTCAGCGTTAAGCAAGTTGCGTCCGTCGAATACAAAGGCGGGTTTCATCATGTTGTCGTGGATGCGTTTCCAATCCAAGGTCTTGAACATATCCCACTCTGTTAGTATTACCACAGCGTGGGCGTTGATGCAAGCCTCGTAGGGGTCGTTAACGAATGAAAGCTGCTTTTGGTTTTCTTCGTCGCTCTTGCCGTTGACGTGGTTGATGTCGGTAAATATTTGATTTGGCGACACTTTGGGGTCAAAAACCGAAATATTTGCAAGGTCGTTAATCAGAGTGTCTGCCACATACATAGCGGGAGTTTCGCGGGTGTCGTTGGTGTTCTTCTTAAATGCCCATCCGAGAAATGCTATCTTCTTGCCCGAAACGGTGTTGTACAATGTGGTGATGATATTGTCGGCAAAACGGTGCTTTTGATAGTCGTTCATTTTGATAACCCAATCCCAATATTCGGCAACTTCTTCTAAGCCAAGAGTTTTGCAAATATACACGAGGTTGAGTACATCTTTTTGAAAGCATGAGCCGCCAAAACCGACCGATGCTGTGAGAAACTTGTTGCCAATACGGCTGTCGGAACCAATGGCTTTGGCAATTTCGGTTACGTCGGCACCTGTTTTTTCGCAAAGTGCTGACAATGAGTTTATCGACGAGATACGCTGTGCTAAAAATGCGTTTGCGGTGAGTTTCGATAGTTCGCTACTCCACACGTTGGTCTGGATGATTTTTTCGCGAGGAATCCAATGTGCGTAAATTGCAGTGAGTTCCTCAATAGCCGCCTTGCCTTCGGGAGTTTGCAATCCGCCGATAAGCACACGGTCGGGATTGAGAAGGTCGTTGATGGCAGTACCCTCGGCAAGAAATTCAGGGTTGGAAAGTATTTGAAATTTCACGTGGTTGCCGGTGTTATCCAAAATAGAGCGTATAGCCTCGGCTGTGCGCACAGGAAGGGTAGATTTTTCAACAACTATTTTGTCGGATTTTGATACTGCTGCAATTTGGCGTGCGCAGAGTTCTATATATTTAAGGTCTGCCGCCATGCCTTTGCCCTTGCCATACTCTTTGGTGGGAGTGTTTACCGACATAAAAATCATATCCGCCTTGTCGATGGCGCTATCCACGTCGGTAGAGAAGAAAAGATTTTTGCCGCGAACCTGCATTACAATTTCGGCAAGTCCGGGTTCAAAAATAGGAATATCGTGTGGATTGTCGGAGTTCCACGCGGCAATGCGGTTTTTGTTGAGGTCAACAACCGTGATATTTATTTCGGGACATTTGTAGGCCATCACAGTCATTGTGGGTCCGCCTACATAGCCTGCGCCTATGCAACAGATATTTTTAATCATTTCTACCTTTTTTCGTAATTCTTGTTTATCCAATTTTTGTATTCGCCCGACTGGATATTCTTAATCCATTGAGCATTAGATAAATACCATTCAACAGTTTTGCGGATGCCTTGTTCAAAATTTACTGATTGTTTCCAACCGAGTTGGCTCTTTATCTTGTCGCAGTTGATGGCATAGCGGCGGTCGTGACCTGGACGGTCTTTTACAAAGGTTATCAGTTTTTTGTAATAGTCCTTATCCTTGCCGTGTTTTTCTGCCATAATTTCGCAAACGGTGTTTACGATTTCGATATTGGTGCGTTCGTTTTCGCCGCCGATGTTGTAGGTTTCGCCCACTTTGCCCTTGGTGAGGATGGTATAGATGGCGCTGCAATGGTCTTCAACATATAGCCAATCGCGGACATTAAGACCGTCGCCGTAAACAGGCAAAGGTTTTTCGGCTAAAATGTTGAGTATCAACAGCGGAATAAGTTTTTCGGGGAAATGGTAAGGCCCGTAGTTGTTGGAGCAGTTTGATTTGGTAACGGGCAATCCGTAAGTGTGTTTGTATGCCTCCACAAGATGGTCGGACGATGCTTTTGATGCCGAATATGGGCTGCGTGGGTCGTAGGGAGTGGTTTCGTAGAAATATCCTGTTTCGCCGAGACTTCCGTACACCTCGTCGGTGGAGATATGGTGAAAACGCACATCCTTGCGATCGCCCCAGTAGTTGCGGGCATTTTCCAAAAGGTTGAATGTGCCAACAATATTGGTTTCGATAAAGTCCTTTGGACCGAGAATAGAGCGGTCAACGTGACTTTCGGCAGCAAAATGCACTACTGTGTCGATGTCGTACTTTTTAAAAATGTTGGCGATACCCTCTTTGTCGCAAATATCCGTCTGCTCAAAAAAGTAGCGGCTACCAGAGAATTTTGCGGCAATGTCGCTGAGGTTTTCGGGGTTGCCGGCGTATGTCAGTTTGTCAACGTTGATGATTGTGCCTTGAAAATCAGTTTTTTCAAATACATATCTTATAAAGTTGGAGCCGATAAAACCCGCTCCGCCTGTTACCATTATTGCTTTCATACGTTTTGAGAATATTGTTGGGTTGTGTAAAAGTCGTTTTTGTTTAATTGGTTGAGTTTGAGGTCTTTCTCCGAAAAAATCATATCTTTGGAGTCAATCTTCCAATTGATATTAATAGTGGGGTCGTTGTAGATGATGCCCTGTTCGGAATCCTTGTTGTAAACATTGTCAACCTTGTATTGAAAAATGGCTTTTTCGCTGAGCACCACAAAACCGTGGAGAAAACCGCGTGGGATAAAGAACCTGCGGTGGTTTTCGTCAGAAAGTTCCACAATTTCGTATTTGCCGAAAGTGGGTGAGTCGGTGCGTACGTCAACTGCTACGTCAAGTACCTTGCCGAGAGCTACGCTTACGAGTTTTGCCTGAGTGTAAGGCGGACGTTGCAGGTGCAGACCGCGCAATACGCCGTAGCTGCTGCTCGATTCGTTTTCTTGTAAGAAACATACTTTGCCTATGTTTTGTTGAAAAAGGTCTTTTTTGTATGTTTCGCAAAAATATCCTCTGTTGTCGCCGAAAACTTTCGGTTCAATAATCCAGAGACCGGGAATTGATAGTTGTTTGAATTCCATTTAGTTTTATTAAATAATGCGTAGAGCCGTAATGTTTTACGGCTCTACAAAAATATAAATAAAAAATATAAAAATCAAATTAATTGTTTCCTTCTTCGGCAAGTTTCAAAAGATACTGACCATAACCGTTTTTAGCCAACGGTGTGGCAAGTTGTTTCAATTTTTCGGCAGAGATATAGCCGAGTTTGAATGCAATTTCCTCCACGCACGAAATTTTTAATCCTTGGCGGGTTTCGATGGTTTGGATAAAACTTCCTGCCTCGTTGAGCGATTCGTGAGTACCGGTGTCGAGCCAAGCAAATCCGCGACCCATAAGTTCCACGCCAATGCGGTTTTGCTCTAAGTAGCATTGGTTTACGGTGGTGATTTCTAATTCGCCACGAGCCGAGGGTTTTATCTCAGAAGCAATTTTTACCACGTCGTTGGGATAAAAATATAGACCAACCACGGCGTAGTTGGATTTTGGATGAGCGGGTTTTTCTTCTATTGATGTAGCGCGTCCCTCTTTGTCGAATGCAATTACACCATAACGCTCAGGGTCGGTAACCTGATAGCCGAAAACTGTGGCTATGTTTTTCTCTTCCACATTTTTGCGGGCATCTTTGAGCAGATTTGGCAGTCCGTGACCATAGAAGATATTGTCGCCCAACACCAAGCATGCACTATCGTTGCCTATAAAATCCTTACCGAGAATAAATGCTTGTGCAAGACCTTCGGGACGTGGTTGTTCTACATAAGAAAAATTCAAGCCAAGGTCCTTGCCAGAGCCCAACAATCTTTCAAATAATGGCAAATCCTGCGGTGTAGAAATAATCAGAATGTCTCTGATGCCAGCCAGCATGAGTGTAGATAGCGGATAATAAATCATCGGCTTGTCGTATACCGGCAGAAGCTGTTTGCTAATTGCTTTGGTAATTGGGTATAACCTTGTGCCTGACCCACCTGCGAGAATGATGCCTTTCATAATAATATCTTTTTACGATAAGTAATATGTGGTATCTGTTCAATTTCTATGCCTTTTTAGGCGGCAGCTTCGCTTTTTTCCAACTCGTCAACCTTCTTAACCATCAGTTTGAATATCGCAATAACAAATGCCACAAATATTCCGAATGCGAAACCCAATACGGAATATACAATAATTGAACTTAACTTCGGATATTGGTAATTGTTGCTTACTGTATAATGTTCAACAAGTGAAAAGCGGTCGTTGGCGATGTCGGCGAGTTGTTCCATCAACATACCTTTTTTGGCTGCTGTGATTCTTGCATCCTTGATAATGGTGTTGATAATACCATTGATAGGTTCGCCTTGATTAAGGATAATGCCTTTGCCATCTAATCCGGTTTCTTTTATAAAAAACTGATTTTCAGTAGAGTTCTTAACTCGGGTTACAGCTGCGCTTGTAAGCGAGTCCATGTTTGAAATCTGTTTCGACAAGTCCTCAACTTGGCTCTTGATACCGCTTGCCATAGTGGCAAGACGTTCTGAAATGTATTCATTATCACCTAAATAGCTGGTAATTTTTTCTTCAGTTTCCTGCAAAACTGAGTTGTCGGACACCATTAAAACAATCTCAAAAAACGGATAATAGCTGTACTCTTGGAATGTGGAGTCGTTTACCATTTTCTTTTTGGTGGCACGATAGTCGGTGAACTCTTGAAATTGTATTTGTTTTATTTTGTTTGCTGTTTCTAAAGAGATGTTGAGACGTTGTGCCAAAAACTCGGGAGCAGATCCAGCCATGGTACCGAGATTGTCGATTTGACCGGCAAAAAATTGGTTGCCTAATGCGCCAGATGAATATTTTATTGAGCTTACATAATATCTGTCGCTAGTGGCATATAAAACAATTCCAGCAATCATGCCAAGGAGAGTGAGCACAACCACAATTTTGAAACTGCGGGCTACTGTTAATAAGCAAAACTTTCCAAATCTTGCAATTAAACCGTTGCCATTCTTTGTGTTGCCTTTGTTGTCGCCGTTGTCTTTCTTTCTGCGTAAAAATCCAGGAATAAGACGGGAAAAGTCAAACTCGGCGCTACGTTCTTCGTTGTCTAACTGTAACTGACGAATTGTACTAAACTGAGAGTTGATCAGTTCGTATTGTTTCATCATGAGTTCGTGAAAATCTTTTTTGCTAAGTTCTTCTTGATTTTCGGATGTCTGGTTTGTGTTCTCTGCCATGTTGTAAAAATTTTTTTTGTTGGCAAAAATAGTAATTATTTTTTATTGAGTAAATATTTTATCACTCAATTTGATATTTTTGCGGCATGAAAGGGTTGCTATGTATATTTGCTATTGTGCTTACGGTTGTGCCAAGTATGTTGCCTGCACAAACCGACACGTTGAGTATGTATATCGATACCGTTACGGTGCATGGACGTGGCGGCAACAAGGGGCAGATTATCCGCCGTTCTGATTATCAGCATGCCACTTCTGCTGATGGTAACTATGTGGAGCAGATTGTAAAGATGCAGCCGGGTGTAAGTTCGGTGTCGGAATTGTCGTCGCAGTATAATGTTAGAGGAGGAAGTTTCGACGAAAACCTAGTGTATATCAATGGTGTGGAGATTTATCGTCCGCTGTTTGTGCGTAGTGGCGAACAGGAGGGGCTTTCGATAGTTAACAGCGATTTGGCTGGCAAGGTTGAGTTTTCATCGGGAGGATTCGGCGCGGAATATGGCGACAAGATGTCGTCGGTGCTGGATGTTTCGTACCGACGTCCTGATTGCAACGCCTTGTCGATTACGGCAGGTCTTATGGGTGGCTCTGTTGCGGGCGAGACTATATCTAAAAATGCCAAGTTTACTTTGATTTCGGGAATTAGATACCGCACATCGAAATACATACTAAATTCTCTTGAAAAAAAAGGCGAGTACAACCCATCGTATACCGATTTCCAGCTGTTTGCAACTTATAAAATAACATCTCGGTTAAATGTTTGGACCTTGGGAATGTTGTCTGCCAACAGATTTTCTTTTGTTCCCGAAAGTCAGACCACTTCTTTTGGTACTTTGCAAGATGCTTTGCAGATGAACATATATTATGCTGGAAACGAAAAAGATAGCTATACCAACGCTATTGGAGCGGTGGCATTTGAGTATTCCGACCGTAAAAGCCTCAAGATGACAGTTTCTGCCGCATTCTACGCCATAAAAGAAAATGTTGGCTACGATATTGCTGCGGCTTATCTTCTTAGCAGTCTCGACCGTCGTTTGGGAGAGCCTGACGACAATATTGCTACAGTTGACATAGGGGTTGGGGAGAGCCTCAGCCATGCACGCAACTCTGTGATGGCTCATTTGTCGGCATTTAAATATAGTGGTGTTTATTTTTCTAATGCCAACAAGTTGGGTTGGGGGGTACAGTCGATGCTTTACGATGTTGACGGCAAGGTAAATGAATGGCAGACAATGGATTCGGCTGGTTTTTTTGTAAATTCAGATAAGTCGTTGGCAATGTATCGCCGAAATGTGGGGAAAACAGCCTTAGCTCGTCCTGATTTTTCAGCATACCTATACGATAAGTATGATTTTGCTCCCACTTTTGGAAATGTTTCGGTTAATTTAGGAGCAAGAGTTTGTTATTCTGATTATTCACAAATCACATCTTTTAGCCCGCGACTATCTGTTTTAATAACTCCATATAATTTAAGAGGTTACTCGTTCCGTATTGCAGCAGGCCGCTATGTTCAGCCGCTGACGTTCCGCGAATTAATGAATACCGACGGCACGCCGTTGCTTTCTCGTGATCCTCAAAAGTCGCTTCACTTGGTGGCAGGCGTTTATCACGATTTCTTAATGTGGAACCGTCCTTTTAAGATTACAGCCGAAGCGTATTATAAAAATCTTTCCGATATAGTACCTTATACAGTTGACAATGTTAAGATTACATATTATGCAAGTCAGCGTGCCGATGGATATGCCGCTGGTGCCGACTTTAAAATTTACGGCGAGTTTGTTAAGGGTATGGATTCTTGGCTGAGCCTTTCGCTATTGAAGACCGAGGAGGATATCCGTTGTGATGGCTATGGTTACATTCCCCGTCCCGACGACCGTAGGTTTTCTTCAAGCTTGTTTTTCAGAGATTATTTTCCAAAATTCGATTTTCTTGGAGTTAATGTTACCTTGGTGTATGCTACACCTCTACCATTTGGACCTGAAAATTCACCAAGGCACACAGCGGTTTTTCGCAGCAAACAATATTTGCGTACCGACTTTGGTTTGGAGGCGAAACTTTGGCAAAATCGTCTCAAAAATGGACGTTCCATAAATATAGGTGTGGATATTTTTAATCTTTTTGATATAAAAAACACAATATCATATAGTTGGGTGACCGTAGTGCCGTCGGAAAAAAATGCCTCAGAGGGCGCTTTTGCACAATATGCCGTGCCCGATCGGCTTACTTCGAGGCGCATTAACGTAAAAATATCTTTAAAAATGTAGATTTTGGCTGCATATTTGTATTATTATTTGTAAATTTGTAACCGTTAAACAAACGGCAACACACCAAACAGACATATATTATTGATTCAAAAATGATTGAAGCAGAAGAAATAAAAGAACGTCGCCGAAAGATAATCACACGGATTCGTGATTATTACACAGAGCGTCTCGGCAGATACACACATCAGCGCATTAGCGAGGAATGGCATTTCTACGGTCTCGGATTTGTCCGCGATGAGATGCAATACGTGTTTGGATTTAACGCTGGTTTTTTCCGTAAACAAGAACCTCAGGGACAAGCATATACTCACGCTGGTGTTAATGTGTTAGTTCGCACAAATGGAACTAATCCCCAGTTGAGGACTCAGTATCTCAAGTTTTTCCGTCATCAACTTGCAGGATGGATCACCAATCAGGAATCTAACTTTTCATCGTTCAGAGGCGGAGTAGGAGTGGAGTTCCCCCATTACCGCACTTTAAGTTCGTTCTCGTCCGACGAAGATGTTTTCCAATACATTAAAGACGGTATCGACAAAGTTGCCGATCTTTACCACGTGATAGCAAAAAATCCTGACGGTATTTTCGACAATGTTGTTTGTATGATAGCACCTTGGGACGAATCTATTATTGAACTCGCCCAAAGACAGATTGAGAAACAATAAGAGTTTTGATTAACAAATGTTTTTTTTAAATCCAATGTTTCTCTGGGCGGGATTGGCAGTGCTTATTCCGCCTATAATTCATTTGTTTAATTTTCGTAAATATAAAACAGTATATTTCAGCGATATACGTTTTCTTGATACTATTAGGCAAACTACACGTCGCAAGTCGGTAATTAAGCATATTGTGCTTATGCTATTGCGGATGTTTGCCATCGCTGCCCTGGTGTTGGCTTTTGCTCAGCCGGTTATAATCTCTTCGTCTGAGTCGTCAGCACAGAAACAGCCCGCTCCCCCTGTTATTTATATCGACAACTCGTTTAGTATGCAGACTGGCGACAATTCTGTTGCTGCTATTGAAACTGCTAAAAACAAAGCGTTGGAGATTGCAGATGCATATCCACAGGAAACAAAATTCCTTTTTCTTACCAATGATTTTTCTAAAGAACATTTTCGATTGGTCAATGCGCTTACTATCAGGGATTTCTTGCAGAATGTGAAGGTGTCGCCTTCGGTGCGGACACTATCGGAAACTATTAACAAGGCCGAACAAAATCTCAGCCTTTTGGATGTGCCTCCCGACGTTTTAAAAAATATTTTCTTAATTTCTGATTTCCAACAAAATATTTGTGATTTTGATAATATTACAGTTGACTCACTTACACAGATAAACATTGTGCCTATTCAAACCGAGAGCCTTTCCAATCTGGCAATCGATACTTGTATATTTAATACTCCCCTGCGCCGCTCTGGTGGACAAGAAGAACTAACTGTGTTTGTAAAAAACTATGGAACAAATACTTATAATAATGTTCCTTTGTCGCTTGTGATCAACGGCAAACAAAAAAGTGTGCAACAGTTTTCGATAGCTCCGGGCGAGCGCAAAGAACTCACAGTCAAATATATAAACGAACCGCAAACCTTTGTGAACGGCGTTTTGGGCATTACTGATTCGCCAGTGGATTTTGACAACACTTTGTATTTTTCGTACCGTCTCGACACTCTTGCCAAGGTACTTATTATAGGGGAACAGTCGGTGAACAAGTATTTTACTGCATTGTTCGATGGCGATGAGGCTTTTGCTGCTGATATTTGTACCGATGTTGCCAAAACCAACCTCAACCTGCAGCAATACAAGACAGTGATACTCAACCAGCTGCCAACAATTTCTCACAATCTTGCCACGGCTGTGCACAGTTTTGTCTCCGCAGGCGGAAATCTGATTTTTGTACCGTCGTTCTCGGGCAATATCTCTGACTACAACTATCTGCTCAACCAGCTACAATGCAATGCGTTGATTTCAAAAGACACAATCAGTTGCAATATTTCTAAGGTGGATGTCACCTCACCGCTTTTGCTTTCGGCAGTAAAGGAGATAAAAGAAAACACCGACCTACCTACCGTAACCAAATATTTCAACTCAATGGCTAATGCCTATGCTCATGAGGAGGTGGTTTTGGAGAGCGATTCATACAAAAAAATCCTCACCTTATGCCGTTACCGCTCTGGAAGGGCGTTTGTGTTTTATTGTCCGTTAGACGAAAAATCAGGTAATTTTGTAACTCACCGTCTTTTTGTGCCGATTGTTTACAATGCCGCATCTATGAGCGGCGAGGCTACCACATCTTATTTAATTATCGGTCGCAACGATGGTGTGTCGCAAAAGATTGATAATATTTCCGAAGGCTCTAAACTTTATCTCCGCTATCGTGACAGCGGATACGAGTTTATTCCACGAATTTCGGGTCCCGATGCCAACCAAAACTATATGGTGTTTGCCGAAGATGCTGCATCGCAAGCTGGATTTTACGACCTTACCGCAGATAGCAAGCATATAGCTACTTTCGCTTTTAATTTCAATAGAGGCGAATCGCAGTTAAACTATTTCAATGCCGATGATGTGGCAGAAAAAATTGAGTCTAAAATCTTGTCAAAGGTTAATATTTTTAACTCATCAGGATTGTCGTTCTCTCATGAAATAGTTCAGAATACTACTTCTAAACCATTATGGAAGTGGTTTGTGGCATTGTCTTTATTGTTTTTGGTTGTAGAAATTTTTATTGAAAAAATATAAATATTTCTTGATTCCTTGAAAAAATCATCATATATTTACACTTAAATTACTTGACAATTTAATGCGTTTTAATTATGGCAGAAGAAAATTCACCAAAAAAGGCAGCTTTGAAGCCTCGTTCTAAAATATCTATGTTTGTAGTTTGCTTGTTTACTGGATTATTGGGTATTCATCGTCTTTTGATGGGGTATACCAATTGGTGGATTCAGGGAATTACAATCGGTGGATGGTTTTTTTGGACTATTTACGACCTTATTATGATTGTTATTGACAGAATGCCTATGGCTGATGGCACTCCTTTGACAAAATCTTGAAATTAAACAAGGTTGTAAACTCTGCAAAGGTGTGTAACTTGTTGTATTATTCCCATATTTTTCATACATTTGCCGTAAACTAATCGCGCAAATTATGCAGACCTTTTTACAAGAGACCGCAAAAGATATTTTGCAGAAATATGGCAACCAAGATTCGGTGTGCGTGGTGTTTCCTAACAAACGCTCGCTGAGTTTTTTCCGTAAGGCTTACGCCGAGGCGGTGGGGGCTACGTCGTTTTCTGGTAACTTTTTTACTATCAATAAGATAATAGCACAACTTTCGGGTTATTTCCCGTTGGAGGAGAATAGTGTAAAACTGCTTTTTACTCTCTACGATGCTTTTTACGAGGTGTTTAAAGATAGTGATTACAATGCTTCGTTGGCTTCGGGGTTCGATAAATTTTTTGATACCGGCAACAAACTGCTAAAAGATTTCAACGAAATCGACAACTATCTGATTGATATCGACCAACTTTGCACCAACTTTGCCGACATTGCCGAAATCGACGCTTTTTATTCCAACGAAAGTTTCTCGCAAGAACAGATTGAGGCTATCAAGACCTTTTGGGCAAACTTTTCGCCCGAACGTCTCAGCAAAGAAAAACTCCGCTATCACGAATTATGGATAAACCTGCCACGAGTGCACAAACTTTTTGTGCAGAAACTCACCGAAAATCGCACTGGATATTCGGGAATGATTAACCGAATGATTTGCCAAAAAATCGACAACGGCTCTATCGCTCCTAAATATAAAACCTATATCTTTGTGGGGTTCAATGCGTTGAATAAGACAGAACGAAAAATTTTCTCGTGGTTTAGGCAAAACGGCTCGGGTCATTTTTATTGGGATTCCGACGAATATTATATCAACGACCACGCTCAGGAGGCGGGACTTTTTATGCGTCGCTATCTTATTGATTATTCCGACGATAGAAATCCAAAACCGCCAAGTAATATTTTAACTCAGCCCAAAAATGTAGAATATATAGGTGTGCCGCTATCTGTGGCGCAGGCTAAGGCTGTGTATGGTATTCTTGACGATTTCGCCCACCAGGAAGGTTTCGTTCCAGAGAAAACTGCCGTTATCCTTGGCGACGAACATCTCTTGTTTCCTGTGCTTAATAGTCTGCCCGAAAGTATTGGTTCTGTGAATGTTACAATGGGTTATCCATTTAAAGAGACTCCCGTTTATTCGCTGCTTAGCAATTGTATCGCATTGCGCAAAAATCTTAGGGGTAAGGGCGAAAAGTCAACTTTTTATTACAAAGATGTGACGGCTGTTCTTCAACATCCGCTTATCTGCAACCTTCCGGGGGTAAATTCTAAAATTATTACAGATGCTATTGTAAACAACAGAATGATAAGAGTTTATGCAAAACTCTTTGAACCCGAATGTCAGTTGCTGAAACTTATCTTCTGTTTTCCTCTCACCGAAAATGCGCCCACCGACATACTTTTTCAATTGATGAATGTGCTTTCGGAATATTTCTTTATCAAGAATCCGAACCCAAAACCCGAAAAAAATGTTGAAAATGAGTACATTTACAACGCCTATCTAAAAATCAAGTCGCTCTACAATGTGCTGATCGAAAACTGCGAAAAGTACCAACTTTCCGACGAATTGGTTTTAAATCTTTTGCGGCAAAATCTTGATTCTGTGTCGGTTGCGTTTGATTCCGAGTCGGTTGGCAACAGCGTGCAAATTATGGGTATGATAGAGAGCCGAAATATCGATTTCGACAACATAATTATGCTTGGAATTAATGAGGGTGTATTCCCCAAAACCTCTGAAAATGACTCATTTATAACCGAAGGAATGCGTATGGCGTTTGATATGCCGGTGCTTAAATACAAGGATGCTATTTTTGCGTATTTCTTCTACCGTCTGTTTCAGCGTGCCAAAAATATCAAAGTGCTGTACAACAATGTTTTCGGGCAAAGCACTTCGGGCGAGTTGAGTAGGTTTGCCACACAGATTCAAAAAGAGGCTTCAAATACCTATCGTGCTGATTCTAAGTTGTCTATAACCGAACGCGAGTTTATGCGTCAGATAAAACCGTCGCATACTAATAATGTAAATGTGGAAAACAACGAGGACAGTAGAAATATCTTAAAACGTTATCTTGTAAATGATTACCACAATTCAAAACTCTCGCCATCGGCACTGAGCACTTATTTGGATTGTCCGCTCAAATTCTATTTTCAATACATTGCGCGGCTTACTCCCGAGGCTGAGGTGGAGGAGGATATTTCGCCCGCCGATTTTGGAACTATTCTCCACGCATCTGTGGAAACGCTTTACACTCAGATAAAAGGTGCCGACGGACTTATCACCGCACAAGCCCTCAACGTGTCGGAACCCATTGTAGAACAGCACATTCTCAATGCCTACAATCAGAATTTTAAGCAGAAACTCAAAGACAAAGAGAGTCTTGAAGGTTTTCACAAGATATTTTTTGAGATTGTGAAACAGTATCTCGGGCGAATTATTGAGTACGACAAGAGTGTTGCACCGTTTAAATTTCTTGCCGCCGAGCAAAACGCCTATTGCCCTATCGATATTAATATCAACGGTTTACCCGAAAAAGTTTGGATTGGCGGCAAACTCGACCGTTTGGATATCGACCGCAACGGCAATCTCCGCATTGTAGACTACAAAACCGGCAACACCGCCAAAAAGATGAAATTCAGCAATTTGGCAGACCTTTTCGACGATTCGCAAAAACTGCGTCGTCCAATTGCGTTCCAACTTCTGTTTTATTCTTACGTCTATATGCGCAAACATCCCGACTTGCGTCCCACGCCCGCAGTGTATGCCGTTAGAAATACCATTAGCGAAAAAGATACATATCTCTCTGCCGATTCTGTTCCTGTTAACGGCGTTAATATCAAGCAGTTGACCGATGAATTTGCCGAACATCTGCAACAGTTGGTCAATGAGATTTTTAACTGTGAAAAATTTGAACCAAAGCCAAACGACTATTGCAAATATTGTGATTTTTACGAACTTTGCAACGCTGATAAATAAACAACTAAAAACGCATAATATGAAATTTTTTGAAAACGCCCGCGAAGGCAAGAACCATTGGCTGCTCTATTTGGCACTATTAGCAATCGGATATGTGGTGGCACAGATACCGAGTGTGGTTTATTTACCTATTATTTATATCCGCAAAGCGATTCATCGCGAAATATCAGTGCCACAAAACGGTGATTTTTCGGATGTTATGAAATCTTCGATGGAAATGTTTAACGACCTTCCCGGATTTGTGGTGCTGATGCTCTCGTTTGTATTTTGGATTGGTGTTACTTGGCTGCTATTCAAGCCGTTCCATAAGCGCGACCGTATGACTTTGATTTCGGGCGAAAAACGTTTCCGCCTTGGTCGTTTCTTCTTGGGTGTAGTAGGCTATTTTGTAATGATGGGCTTGGTAACTGTGGTTTCACTGTTGATTTCTCCCGAAACTGATATTACTTTTCAATTTGACGGTAGCAAATACATTGTATTTGTGATACTTGCCATTATTCTTGTGCCATTTCAAACAGGTTGCGAAGAGTTGATTTTTCGCGGCTACCTTATGCAAGGTTTGGGACTTTGCACCAAAAGCAAGATTTGGGCTTTGGTAATTACATCTGTTACTTTTGGACTAATGCATAGTGTTAATCCTGAGGTGTTTGAGTATGGATTTTTTAAGGCGATACCCGTCTTTATTTTAATGGGAGCAATGCTCGGATTCTTTACCATTGTTGACGATGGTTTAGAGTTTTCGTGGGGCATACACTTTATTAATAATTTTGTGGCGTTTGCAATTTTTGGTAATGAAGGTAGCACCTTTGGAGCCTCGCCGCTGTTTGTTCAAGCCAAAGAGGAGTTTTCTATCGCTATTTGGCTCACCCCGATATTGGTAACAGTGGTGATGTATGTACTGCTACACAGAAAGTTAGGGTGGAATTTAAAAGAGGCGTTTGATGCTAATGGATTGAAAAAAGAGGTGGTGGAGACCTCTGAACAATCCTAATTTACATTTTAAAATGCAAATTTTTATCCAAAAAATACATTTCAAAATGTAAATTTCTTCCATTTATTTACATTTTGAAATGTAAAAATTATATCAAAAAATACATTTCTATCTGTAAAAATCTATCCAAAAAACTTCACCTTTCCAGCCACTTTAAACACCAAATCCCCTTTACATTCAACAGTTTCGCCATCGAGATTGATGTAGCCGCTGGTGCTGCCTTTGATGGTGATGGAGGGGCATCTTACTATGTCGATGTATTTTGAGCGATGGGCACGTCCAAGCATTATGCCGGCGGCAGTGTAGGGTATGCGCCATAGGGGAGGACGGCGGACAATGGCAACGTCTAACAATCCATCATCTAAAACGGCTTGCGGGGCTATTCTAAAATTGTATCCGTATTGAGTTGAATTGCAGGCGGTTATCAAAAATGCCCGTTCTTTGCGCTCAATGCCGTTATATAATAAGGTGTATTCGTCTTGTTGGTATTTAAAAAAACTGCCGAACCCAGCCTTAAAATATGTTTTAAAGCCGCGTCCGGGCATCTGTTCGTATTTGGCTGCCACCACCGAATCAAACCCTGTGCCGGCTATGCTTATAAAAAACTTATCGTTTACGGTGCAGGTGTCGATGGTTTTAAAATCGGCTGTGTTTAAATGCTTTACGGCATCTTCGGGTTTTAGCGGAAGGTTTAATGTGCGAGCAAAACCATTGCCCGAACCGCAAGGGATTACTGCCAAGGCGGTTTCCGTTTCTACTAATTGCGAAGCGGTTTCGTTGATAGAGCCGTCGCCGCCAATGGCTGTTACAATATCGTAATTACCAACGGCTTGGCGGGCAATTTCTATGGCGTGTCCCGCATATTGAGTATAGCAAATTTCGGGCACGAACCGCTCTTTGTTTAAATTGAGGTCTATCAACTGCTCAATTTTTTTTTGTCGTCCAATGCCCGAAATTGGGTTTACTATAAATAGAATCTTTAATTTATTGTCCATTAATATTTTATGTTATCTGTGGCTGCTGCCGGAATGACTGCTTCCTGAATGGCTGCTTCCGCTGTGAGAACTTCCTGAATGGCTGCTTCCGCTGTGAGAAGAAGAACTTCCAGACCTTGTGCTACTTCCACTATGGCTGCTACCGCTATGGCTTGAAGAACTTCCAGAACGTGTGCTGCTACCGCTGTGAGAAGAAGAACTTCCGCTATGGCTTGAAGAACTGCCTGAACGGTTGTATGAACTTCCACTATGGCTTGAAGAACTTCCACTATGGCTTGAAGAACTGCCTGAACGGTTGTATGAACTTCCACTGTGGCTCGAAGAACTTCCGCTGTGGCTGCTACCTGATTGGCTGTTGCTGTATCCGTTTGAGCGGTTTGACGATCCGCTGTGGCTGTTGGCACTGCCTGAATGGCTGCTACCCGAATGGCTGTTGCTGTAACCGTTTGAACGATTGGTTGAACCTGAATGTGAATTGCGGTTTGATGTGCCCGAGTGCGAGTTGTAATGGTCGCTACGGTTTACATTGTTGCTGCGGTTATAGTCGTTGCTGCGGTTTGAATACGAGTGGCTGCGTTGGTACGACGGGCTGTAATGGCGGTTGTAGCCGTGGTAATAGTTGTAGCGGTTGGCGTTCCAACGGGCGTGATTGTAGGCGTAGCGGTCGTAGTAGCGCGGGGTGTAGTGATAATAGTGGTAAGTGGTATGATACACAGGACGATAGTAGTAATCGTAATGGTAAACTGTGTGCACGGGGCGGTATCCGTAATCGTGCCAAACCACCACTCCCGGACGGTAGTAAGAATAGCGGTAGTAACTGTGTCTTACGCAGTTAGTGTAATAGCGGTGGTAAACCACGGGACGATACCACGAATAGTAGAGCGGATGCCAATAATAAGGTGTGGCAGCCACGGTGATGATGGCTGCTGCGGCACCGATGGTAAACAATCCGTCGTAGTAGGTTTTGCGGATAACGGTCTTGGGGTGATGGAAACGTTTGATTCTCACCTCGTACGAGTCGTAAACATCGTCTTCGATTTCGTAAACGCCGGTGTTTTCGTAGCCGTCGTTGTCGTCGTACTCGTAATAGTCGCTTTGTGCGCGGCCTGTAACTGCGAAAGCCGCCAAAAGCATTATTAAAAATAATTTCTTTATCATAGTCTTAAATTTTTATCGGGTTAGACATCTTTAATCTTTATATCGAAATGTTTGCTATAATTGTTGGCGAATAAAAATTAAAATGAATCCGCCTGATGCTAAAAAAAGTTAACAAGCATAATCCAAATGTCAAAAATAATGTTTTCCTTTGTAATCTGAAAATTTTATTACGGAATTTATTAAAAAAACAGTATACAGATGGCTGATTTTGTAACAAAACGGGCAGACGATTACTCAAAATGGTACAACGATTTGGTAATCAATGCCGACTTGGCGGAAAACTCCGCTGTTAGGGGCTGTATGGTAATCAAGCCCTACGGTTATTCTATTTGGGAAAAAATGCACGACGCTCTCGACGCTATGTTTAAGGCTACGGGTCACAAAAACGCTTATTTCCCCATTTTTATCCCAAAATCGTTTTTTAGCCGCGAGGCCGAACACGTAAAAGGTTTTGCCAAAGAGTGCGCTGTGGTAACTCACTACCGCTTAAAGAATTCCGACGACGGCAAAGACATTGTGGTAGATGAAAACGCAAAACTCGAAGAGGAACTTATTGTTCGTCCCACTTCCGAAACCATTATTTGGAACACATACAAAAATTGGATACGTTCGTATCGCGACCTCCCGATTCTCGTTAACCAATGGGCAAATGTGGTTCGTTGGGAGATGCGTACACGTCTTTTTCTCCGCACTGCCGAATTTCTTTGGCAAGAGGGACACACCGCTCACGCCACCAAAGAGGAGGCTTTGGAAGAGGCCACACGTATGCTCAACGTTTATGCCGATTTTTGCGAAAACTTCCTTGCAATTCCTGTATTAAAAGGTGTAAAAACTCCCACCGAGCGTTTTGCAGGTGCATTGGAAACTTTCTGTATTGAGGCTATGATGCAAGACGGCAAGGCTTTGCAGGCAGGCACATCGCACTTCCTCGGACAGAATTTTGCTAAGGCTTTCGACGTTAAATTCCTTAACAAAGAGGGCAAACAAGAAACCGTTTGGGCTACATCGTGGGGCGTTTCCACACGTCTTATGGGCGCGTTGATAATGACTCACAGCGACGACAACGGTCTTGTGCTTCCTCCCAAACTTGCTCCTATTCACGTGGTTATAGTTCCGATTTTCAAAAAAGCCGAAGATCTTGCCGCCATCAGCGAAAAAGTTGATCCCATAATCAATGCCCTCAAAGCCAAAGGTTTAGAGGTAAAATTCGACGACAGCGACCAAAACAAGCCGGGATGGAAGTTTGCTCAGTACGAACTCCAAGGCATTCCCGTACGTCTTGCCATCGGTATGCGCGACGTGGCCAACAACACTGTTGAGGTTTTCCGCCGCGACACTCTCGAAAAGACCTCAGTATCAATCGACAACATCGACGAATACATCGTAAAACTTTTGGACGATATTCAGAAAAATATGTTCCAAAAAGCCCTCAAATTCCGCGAGGAGCACACCTACAAGGCCGACACCTACGACGAGTTTAAGGCTCTTATCGAAAAAGGCGGCTTTGTTTACGCACCTTGGGACGGCACCGAAGAAACCGAGGCTCGCATCAAAGAGGAAACCAAAGCCACAATACGTTGCATTCCGTTAAACAACCCCTTGGAAGACGGTGTGGATATGATTTCAGGCAAACCCTCAAAACAGCGCGTGGTTTTTGCCCGTTCGTATTAAAAAAAAGTTTAGGTATTAATACCTGAAAATAAAAATGTTAAAGAATTTTGTAAAAAAAGTTTCAAAAAAACAGCTGCAAAAGTTTGTAGATACGAAAATGAGTTCTATCTTTGCACCGCGTTTGAGAAAACCAAGTTCTTTAACATAATGCGGGAATAGCTCAGTTGGTAGAGCACAACCTTGCCAAGGTTGGGGTCGCGAGTCCGAGTCTCGTTTCCCGCTCTTTTTTTCTCCATATTTTTTCATTTTTTCTAAATAACGCGGGAATAGTTCAGTGGTAGTACAATATTCTGCCAATGGTTAGAACACCAAGCCTTGGCTGGAAGACACGAGTTCGAATCTTGTTTCCCGCTCTATTCCATACCTAATTTATTGGCTATTTGATCCTTTACAAAATCCTTGTATTCGTTATCTTGCGAAAGATTTTCTATCACTTCGTTGATAAATGCCTCTAAGAGCAGGTTTTGTGCGGTTTTTTGGCTGATGCCGCGGCTGCGCATATAAAATATCGCCTCTTGGTCGAGCATACCTGTGGTGCTGCCGTGCGAACATTTTACATCGTCGGCGTAAATTTCTAATTGCGGCTTGCTTTCGATACGGGCGTCGGTAGATAACAAAATATTGTTGTTAACCTGTTCGGTAACAGATTTTTGCGCATTGGGGTCAACTTTAATAATGCCAAAAAAATCGCCATATCCGTTGTCATCTGCCACTGTGCGCACTTTTTGAATGGTGGTGCTGCCTCCCGATTTGTGAATTACATTAGAATGATAGGTAAAACTTTGATTTTTAGAAGGTAACAACAATCCGGGAAGATTCACTTCGGCATTTTTGCCTATGATGTTTACATTGATATTTACGTCAACATTTTTACCCTTAATCGAAACCACCGACAAGGTAACATTGCTGTTTTCTTCGGCTGTAACGTCTATATCGTATTTTATAGTATCCTCATTATCAATGATATTACAGATATGTAGTTCAAGCGAACTATTTTCCATAGCCTTTACATTGAGTTGTATGGTTTGGTTAACGGTTCCCTGAGCAATAATGGCGCGATGAGTTTTCTGTTCGGGCTGCGCAATTATTTCAGCCTTTTGGTAGTCGTAGATGTTGTTGATATATTCCATATCCGCCTATTTATAAAGTTCGTCAGCCTGTTTTTTAAGTTCGTCGTAACCAGTTTTTTCGAGTTCGAGCACAAGGTTGCGGTCGCCGGTTTTGATGATTCTGCCGTTGTAGAGCACGTGCACCACATCGGGCGTAATATAGTCTAAAAGCCGCTGATAATGAGTAATTATAATAAAAGCGTTGTCTTCTGATTTTAATTTATTAACACCCTCAGCCACAATGCGTAATGCGTCGATGTCTAAGCCCGAATCGGTTTCGTCCAAAACGGCAACCTTGGGATTGAGCATAGCCATTTGAAATACCTCTAATTTTTTCTTTTCGCCACCCGAAAAACCTTGATTTACAGAGCGTCCGTCGAGTTTTTTGTCCAAAGCCACAAGTTCTTTTTTCTCCTTGATAAGTTTCAAAAAATCCGGTGCTGGCATAGGCTCTTGTCCACGGTATTTGCGTTGTTCGTTGATGGCAGCCTTCATAAAATTGTTGATGCTTACGCCCGGAATTTCCACGGGGTATTGAAACGCGAGGAAAACTCCCTCAGCCGCTCTTTCTTCGGGTTTAAGTTTTAGTAAGTCTTTGCCGTCTAAGGTGATAGAACCTTGTGTAACGTCGAAAACTTCGTTGCCGGCTATTACCGAAGCAAGAGTGCTTTTGCCCGAACCATTGGGACCCATTATGGCGTAAACTTTGCCTTTTTCTATATTGAGGTTGATGCCTTTTAAAATCTCCTTACCGTTGACCGAGGCGTGTAAATCTTTGATTTCTAACATTGTGCGATGCGTTATATTGTTTTTTTATTGTCTGCAAAGATATAAAAAACTATTTAACCTACCTAATGTTTGTTAGATAAAGGGGATATTACTTTTTTTTGTTTTTTTAGTGCGGAATAACAAAAAATGTGTATTTTTGCGCCAATCTGCGGGAATAGCTTAGTGGCAGAGTTTTTCTGCCAATGGTTAGAGCCCACACTTATTATTTATTTTGATAAACACGCATCATATAAGTAGTAAGTGTGGAGACACGAGTTCGAATCTTGTTTCCCGCTCAAAAATATTAATTTAAAACTTTACACCAATGAAAAAACTATTAATCTCAGCCGTTTTGATGGCGGCAACAGTTTGCGCTCAGGCGCAAAACTACACGCTCAATGGCGTAGAACATCAAACCACTATCTCCGCCGTGGAGATTGCCAATTTCGACGGGCAGACTCTCGCCACCGCTCCCGCAGGCAAAAGCAAGACCGTCACCCTTACAAAAACCTCGTTTTCAAAAACTTCCGACGACTACAATGCCCTTGCGCTGCCCGAACTAAAACTCGGCAACATCATCGGACACCCCACTCTCGGTTGGGACGACAAGGATTACCACATTCCCGACATTGTGCCGGAGTTTTACAGCGGAGATTGGACTCTCAACGATGTTTTCTACGATGGCGACTATCCTGTGGCTATCTACGGACGTGCTCCCTCTACCGAGCCGCTTCCGTGGGGAGAATCAGAAAAGGACATCTCGCGACGTGGCAGAGATCCGCATTTGATTATGCTCGTTGACCCGCAGCGTGAGGTGAAAAAGGTCTACAACACATCTAATATGACATTTCCGCCCAAAAACCGCGGCTCCGAAGTTGACCGTCAGGCTGTAATGTGGGCAGTGGTGAAAGACGGCATACTCTATTTCAGCATTTCGGGTCTCGACGGTTTTGACGGCGGACAGAATGCCTACATCGTAGCCATTGACACCTCCACCGACAAAACTCTTTGGGTGAGCAAGCCAAACACCTGCAACTCAAACAATTTTATGATTATCGACAATTCGATAATCTGTGGATATGGCGACACGGGCAAACCCGACTACGTAAACGTGCTCAACAGGTACACCGGCGTTCAGAAACAGCATATCTTGGTAGCCACCGCCCCCTATTGGTTCGCCCTCGGCAGCGACGGCAAACTCTACGTGACTCTGTACAGCAAGCACATTTCGTTTACGGTAACGAGGTAGATAACATTTTAGGATTTTTAGCATATTTGGCTAAAAACATTTTAGGATTTTTAGCATTTTTGCTGAAAAACATTTTAGGATTTTCTACTAATCTGCATTGTTTACTTCAATAATCTTGGCTATAACCACGAAAAAATTCGAGTTTTAGCCAAGATTTTTATATGGTGATTTTGAAAATAAGTTTTGTATTGATAGGTTGGATCTTACCCCACTGCACCTTCTAATGTAATAGACAGCAATTTTTTGGCTTCGACGGCAAATTCCATCGGGAGTTTGGAGAGAACGTCTTTGGCAAAGCCGTTGACTATGAGGCTGACGGCGTTTTCAGTGCTAATGCCACGCTGACGGCAGTAAAACAACTGTTCGTCAGAGATTTTTGATGTGGTGGCTTCGTGTTCGAGGGTGGCTGTGCGGTTGGCGCAGTCGATGTAGGGGAAGGTGTGAGCACCGCATTTGTCGCCTATCAAAAGACTGTCGCATTGCGAATAGTTGCGGGCGTTGTCGGCTGATTTTGAAACCTTTACAAGTCCGCGGTACGAGTTTTGGCTTTTGCCCAGCGAAATGCCTTTGCTGATGATGGTGCTGCGGGTATTGCGTCCAAGGTGAACCATCTTGGTGCCGGTGTCGGCTTGCTGATAGTTGTTGGTAACTGCCACCGAGTAAAACTCTGATGTGGAATTGTCGCCTTTGAGCACGGTAGAAGGATATTTCCAAGTGATTGCCGAGCCGGTTTCTACCTGTGTCCACGAAATTTTAGAATTTACACCCTTGCAGAGTCCGCGCTTGGTAACAAAGTTGAGGATACCGCCCTTGCCATCCTTGTCGCCGGGATACCAGTTTTGAACGGTGGAGTATTTAATTTCGGCATTGTCGAGAGTGATAAGTTCCACCACGGCAGCGTGAAGTTGGTTTTCGTCGCGCATTGGGGCGGTGCAGCCTTCAAGATACGATACGTAACTATCAGAGTCGGCGATAATTAGCGTGCGTTCAAACTGACCTGTGTTTTGAGCGTTGATTCGGAAATATGTGCTGAGTTCCACCGGGCAGCGCACGCCTTTGGGAATGTAGACAAACGAGCCGTCGGTGAAGACAGCCGAATTGAGCGCGGCGTAAAAGTTGTCGCCCACGGGCACAACGCTACCGAGATATTTTTTTATAAGGTCGGGATATTCGCGGATAGCCTCGCTGATAGGGCAGAAGATGATGCCTTTTTCGGCGAGTTGCTTTTTCATAGTGGTGTGCACCGATTCGGAGTCGAACACGGCATCAACAGCCACGCCTGCGAGTTCTTTTTGTTCCGAAAGCGGAATGCCAAGTTTTTCGTAGGTTTTTAAAAGTTCGGGGTCTACTTCGTCGAGACTATTAACTTTGGCGCGTTTTTTAGGTGCGGCGTAATATATTAAATCCTGATAATCAGGTTCTTTAAATTCCAAATGAGCCCAATGCGGCATTTTCATTTGTTGCCAACGGGCGTATGCTTTGAGGCGAAATTCGAGCATATAAGGCGGCTCGTTGCGCTTTTGCGACAGTTTGCGTATAATATTCTCGTTGAGGCCTTTTTCAAAGGTCTCGGTTTCTATGTCGGTAACAAAACCGGCGTCGTATTTTTGGTCGCCGAGTTGCTTTATAATATCTTTTTCGTCTGCCATCGTTGGTTGGGTGTTAGTCTAAATCAAGTTCGTTGCGTGCTTCTTCTGACATCATATCCATAGTCCACGGCGGTTCAAACACGAGGTTGATGTTAGCGCTTTTGATTTCGCGGATACCCTCAATTTTGGTTTTAACGTCGAGGAAAATGTCGTCGGCAATGGGGCAGTTGGGTGCGGTGAGGGTCATATCTATTGCCACATTGTTGTCGTCGTCCACATCGATTTTGTAAATAAGACCGAGGTCGTAAATATTTACAGGAATTTCGGGGTCGTAAACGGTGCGCAATACCTCTATAATCTTGGTTTCCAACTCCATAAACGAAGGTTTGTTATCAGTTTTTTCCATCTTTTTGTAAAGCGTTAAAAGCCAAAGCGTAATATCTAATCTGTTTAATCATAGCCAAAAGACCGTTGGCGCGGGTGGGCGAGAGGTTTTCTTTGAGGCCGATGTTTTCGATAAAATAGAGGTCGGCATCGATGATGTCTTGCGGTTTTTGGTTGTTTACCACTCTGATTAATAGTGCGATAATGCCTTTTGTAATAATGGCATCGCTGTCGGCTGTAAAGGTGAGCGTGCCGTCGTCGTTCATTTTGCAGTCGAGCCAAACTCTTGACTGACAGCCTTGTATAATATTGTCGGGAGTTTTTTGGCTTTCGTCGATAACTTCGAGCGAATTGCCCAACTCTATGAGGTACTCATATTTGTCGAGCCATTCTTCATAAACCGAAAACTCCTCTATAATCTCGTCCTGTATTTGGTTGATTGTCATTTCTTATACTTTTTTTCAAGGCGCAAAATTAGAAATTTTTATTTCATTACAAAAATGATTTTGATTGACAATATAAAAAAAGCAATTTAGCATTTTTGCCTTTATTGAGCAAATTAATTTGTAAATTTGCAGCCGAATTATTTAGATAAAACGTGTTAACACTATGAACATCAACGATATACGCAAAGATTTCCCCATCTTGAATCAAAAAATATACGGTCACGACCTTGTATATTTCGACAATGCCGCCACCACGCAAAAACCGCAGTGTGTGCTCGATTCTATTATGAAGTTTTACACTCAATATAATAGCAACATTCACCGTGGTGTACATTACCTAAGCGAAAAAGCCACAGAGATTTACGAGGCTGCCCGCTTAAAGGTTAAGGATTTTATAAATGCAAAATCGCGCACCGAAATCATCTTTACCAAAGGCAGCACCGAGGCCATCAACACTTTGGCATATTCGTTTTCGCAGCGTTATATCAATGCCGGCGACGAACTGATTATCAGCGAGATGGAACATCATTCTAATATTGTTCCGTGGCAACTTTACGCTCAAAACGAAGGCGCTATTATAAAGGTGTTGCCATTTAACGATAATGGCGAATTGCTTTTAGATCAATTAGAAAATCTTATTACCGAACGCACTAAGATTGTGTGCGTTACCTTTGCGTCAAACACTCTCGGCACTGTCAACGATGTGGAGAAAATTATCAAAACTGCCCACGCTCACGGTATTCCTGTTTTGGTGGATGCGGCTCAGGCTATTCAGCATATAAAGATTGATGTTCATAAACTTGACTGCGATTTTCTTGCACTTTCGGGACACAAAATTTACGCCGAAACAGGTATTGGAATACTTTACGGCAAGGAGAAATTTCTTGAAGAATTGCCTCCCTATCAAGGCGGCGGCGATATGATTAAGAATGTAAGTTTTGCCAAAACCACCTACGCCGAATTGCCGTTGAAATTTGAGGCGGGAACGTCGAATTTTGTGGGCGCAGGTTCGCTCCATACCGCGTTAGACTATGTGGACAAAATCGGACTTGAAAATATTGCCGCTCACGAGGCTGAAATTCTCAATTACGCCACCAAAAAAGTGGAAGAATTGGGTGGTATAACTATTTATGGCAAAGCAAGTAACAAGGTTTCTGTGCTGTCGTTCAATATCGACGGCGCACACCATTACGATACTGGAATGATTCTCGACAAACTTGGCATAGCCGTGCGCACGGGTACGCATTGCACAGAACCTATTATGCAGCATTTTGGCATCACCGGCACTGTGAGAGCAAGTTTTGCACTTTACAATACCTTTGAGGAGGTTGACCGACTTGTGGAGGGTATTGTTCGGGCTAAGAAAATGCTTGTCGGATAATCTTTTTTATCAACGAATTAAACGAAAGAAACGAATATTTTTATAATGATTAAATTATTAAACTAATCCGCAAGCGGAGTACGAATACATACTTAGTGTATTTCGTTTAATTCGTTGACAACTCTAAATATCAATCGACAATTCTGAAAAGAACTCATTACCACGAAGTTCGGAGATGTAGTTGTGGCGTTTGGGATAGGCTAATTGCAAACGGCGTTTGAGGTTTTCGATGCCTATGCCCGAGCCGGAACGTTTGCCGTCGGTTTTGGGAAAATTGCTGTTGCGAACACGGAACACAAGGCGGTTGTCCTCTTTTTTGAAACTGATATTTACGAACGAGTCGGAATTGTTGCTAACTCCGTGCTTAAACGCATTCTCTATCAGCGATATATAGAGCAATGGCAGAATCTTGATATTTGGATCTTCCACGTTGAAATCCACATCCACGGTGGTGCGGTCGGTGCAGCGGAGTTTCATCAGGGCAATGTAATCGTTCATAAATTCAATTTCGCCCTTAACGGGTACAAATTCGCAGTTGGTTTCGTAGAGGGCGTAGCGGAGAAGGCTACTCAGTCGGCTGAGGTTTTCCTGCGCCTCGTCGGGGTCGGTGTAAATCTGGCACGAAATATTGTTGAGCGAATTAAAAAGAAAATGCGGGTTGAGTTGGTTTTTGAGCCAAGTGAGTTCTGCCTCGGTTTGTTCGTTTTTGCGTTCTTTTTCCGCTATAAGTTGCTGATTGCGAAGTTCGTAGAATTTTAAACCCATTGCAAAGCCAATAGCCATTATGCATATAAGCAACGACCACGGCAGCGACCACAACATAAACACAAACGAATGACGGAATTCAAAATGCGTACGCGGGTCTCTAAAAAAGTACGAAAGTAGCAAGTGTAAACCAAAATAGAGCAAGAATCCCACGATGTTGAGCAAGACGAATTTTTTAACCTCGCCTTTGTACAACACTTTGGGAATGAATAGATAATAGTTGACGTAATAGAGTATCAGCAACGGCATTATGTTGATAGCCGAAGAAAGCATTTCGCGAAATCCATTACTCCAATCGCCAGAGAAAAACACGCTCGACATACTCGGAACCACCACTATCATTGCCCAAACCAAAATCGGGAGCAACTCGGTAAACATAAATTTTTTCTTGCCCATTTTTGTAGATGTTTTTTTGTGAAAAATGGAAACCGCAGAACTCTTATTGGCTTATTGTCCGCGGTTTCCTACTCTATCACTTATTTGAAAATATATTATTATGTGTTATTTTTTGCTACATTCTGCCGCCGCCCATAGCGCCGCCACCCATATTGCCGCCGCCCATCGAGCCGCCTTGTGCACCGCCGCCCATTGATGGAGTATCGTCGCCACCGCCTTGGGTGTGCTCAAAGTCGTCGTTTTGGATGGTGTTTTTAGCACGTTTTACTTGGATGTTTTTACCAAACTTGTAAGAGATTGATATTCCGAAGCGTCCCATTCCGTTAGACATTCTCATATAGTTGTCGAAGCCTTGACCGTAGGTGTTGTTTTCCATTACCATATCCATACCGTGTTTGAGGTCGAGCATAGCAGAGAACGAGAGGGTGAGTTTGTCTTTGAGGAAACTCTTTTCCATTGAGAAGATTCCCATATTCATACCGCTCATAGTACCGTTGATGCTCTTGCGTTTCGACGACATCATAGCACCTGCGCTGATTTTGAGTTTGAAGGGGGTGGTGTATTGGAGGTTGGCAAAAACGTTGCCGTTCCAACCGTCGTTAGATGTCTCAGACACAGCGTTTTTCATATCAGAGTATGTGAGCGATGCGTTGGTGAAGAATCTTATGCTGCGACCAATTTGAATGCTGTAATAGAGGTTGCCGCTGTAAGTGTCGCTCTTGGTAGCGTTGGTGTAGGTGTTGTGTGTGAGGTCTAAATCAGCATCGTTGATAAGGATGTGGAGCGAAGTCAAGTCGGTGAAGTAGTTAGGAACAAACGACCATTGCGAGATTCCGTTGTCGGATGTGGAGTAACGGAGGCTGAGGTTGAGGTTTTGTTTCATTGAGAAAAGTCCGTAACTTACACCAAAGTTGTGGAATTTCTGAACTTCGAGCGAGGGGTCGCCAAACGATACCTGACCCATTGTAGAGTAGTCGCGGTAGGGGTTGAGTTGACGCTCGTTGGGACGGCTGATTCGCATATTGTAAGTGAAACTGAGGTTCTGCATCATTGAGATTGAGTAGTTCAAAGTGGCTGAGGGAACCCAAGTGTTGTAGTCGATAGAGAAATCACGGTCGTGATTGTTGTTGTATTTCACTGACTGATAGGTGTATTCGTAACGGATACCGCCGCGGATGCTGAGTTTTGGAGTAAGTTTTGCAGCCACCTGTGTGTAGAGAGCACCGATGTTGTCGTTGTTAGAGTAATCAACAGTTTGGTCGTCGAGGAGAGTGAGGTTGCCATCAGCGTTGCGGTATGTGAGACCGTCGGATTTTTTGGGACGGTAGATATATTTGCCGCCTGCCTCTACTGTGAAAATGTCGGTTACAGGAGCGGAGTAGTCGATTTGGAAAGTGTGCTCTGCGCTACCAGTAGTGTTTTCGGTTTTGCGGGGAGCGTAGTCTACGTTGTAACCGTCGATATTCATCAATTGTCCCTCTTGTGTAGCAAGGCTGTTGTTTTCCATTGTTGTTCCCATAAGTTTGTACGAGAAAGTGAGGTTCTTTTCAGCGTTGCCGCCAAAGAGGTGCTGGAAGTCGATACCGAAGTTGTATGCGCCAAAAGAGTTGTCAGACGTGTTGAGCGATTTGTTTGTAGAAGTAAAATTGCCAAACATTGTTTCGATAGTCTGCGAAGAATTGTTGTCGCCGCCGAAAGTTGTGTATCCACCTGAGAGAGCGATAAGGTTGCTCTTGTCGATTTCGTAACTTGCTTCAAGACCAACGTTGCCGAAAATTCTTTCGCCGTCGCTTTCTTGATTGGTTATGGTTCCACTTTTCTTAATTCTTTCTGTGCCAGAGCCTTCGTATTGGTTTCTATCCATATACATTTCAGATTCCGAGTCGCCACGGTTGGCGTTAACTCTGAGAGATGCTGCGAATTTGCCGCTCTGAACTGAGAGACCTGCGCCTATGCCTTGCTGACGGTTAGTAACATTTAAGTTTACATTGCCTGCAATTTGGTTTGTCTTGGTTTGAGTGTCGGTGATGAGGTTGATGATACCGCCTGCACCCTCGGCGTCGAATTTTGAACCCGGATCGGTGATAACTTCGATATTTTTGATAGAAGAAGCGGGCATTGCTTTAAGAAGGTCGGAGGGGTTTTCGGAGAGCATTGTGTTGCGGCGTCCGTTCATATACACGTCGAAACTGCTGTTGCCGTTGATAGAAATTTGGTCGTCGCCATCAACTGTTACGCCAGGCACTTTACGGAGCATATCGAGAACGGTTGCTGTTTTGTTGTCGGGGTCGCCCTCGGCATTGTATTTGATTTTGCCAGCCTCAGCCGAAACAAGAGCCTTTTGAGCGGTAACTGTTACCTCGGCGAGTTTGTCAACCTTGTCGGCCATAAGAATTTTGCCGAGGTTGATAGAGTTTTGCGAAGAAGAAACTGTGAATTTGTGATTAACTTGGTTTTTGCCAACCGAGCGGATAACAGCGTAATAAGTTCCGGCTTTTTTGATAGTGCCTTTGAATGCGCCGTCCACGTCGGTCATACCAGTCATAAGATAGTCGGTAGAAGTTGCCGAAGTAGCCACTGTAACTGTGGCGAAAGGAACGCCCTGTCCCGAGAGAGAATCAACTACGATACCCGAAACAGTGATTTGGGCTTTTAGGTTGCCGGCATTTGCGATAAATGCCACTGCCAAAACTAAGATAGCGAATAATTTTTTCATATCAAATAGGTTTTTTATTGTTTTTACTCTGTTGAATATTTTGCTTAATTATTACATTACAAAAGTACGGAGCAAAAACAAAAAGGATTATTTTATTCGACAAACCGCCCCCCCCTTTTCGACAAAATGGGGATTTTTGACGATAAACTTTTTTTGGGGTGATATGAAAAATGCAATATGGACTAAATATCCTTTTTTAAAAACTTCGGGCTGCGGGTGGTGGAGTTAGACAAGACAATCTTCATACTCTGCTATTCTTTTTTTGCTGTGATCAATAAACTCATCAAGGGTAACACACTGCCCTGCACGCATTTCTGCTTCAATTTCTTGAAGTTCTTTGTAAGCCTCTTCGGGGGTTTGCGGTGTGGGGAAATGAAGGTCTATTTCAACATCGTCGTCCTCGTCTTGTTCTTCTTCCAAAACAGAGTCGGTGAGTTTTGAAATGAGTGTGAGTTTCTCCTTTTTGGAAAAATTGCGGAGTATGTTCCAATATTTGTCTACGGCATCTGTGCCGGTATGTTTTACTGCTGCTTCCATAGTAATTTGTTTTCTGCAAATATAACTATTGTTTTTATTTTTTGCAAAAAAAATCGCCGATAAGAAAATCCTTATCGGCGTTTTTTTATCAACTATTAAATTCTGTTTCTTAGCACAATCCCGAGAAGCCCATAAATGCCAATGCCAATATTCCGGCGGTGATGAAGGCAATGGGTACGCCTTTCATTGCGGAGGGCACTTCGGCAAGTTCCAACTGTTCGCGGAGACCGGCAAAGATTACAAGTGCAAGTCCGTAACCGAGGGCGTTGGCAAGGGCAAACACTGCTGCTTCGGCTGCTCCGTAGGCGGGTTCGCTTACTGCAAGTATTGCTACACCAAGCACTGTACAGTTGGTGGTAATCAAGGGGAGAAAGATGCCGAGCGACTGATACAGCGCGGGGCTGACTTTCTTTAACACTATCTCTACCATCTGAACGAGCGAGGCTATCACTAATATAAAGGTGATGGTCTGCATAAACTCGATGTGATACATATCGAGGAGTTTCTGAATGTAGAACGTTACCAATGTGGCAATTACCATTACAAAGGCAACGGCTCCGCTCATACCTATGGCGGTTTTCACCTTGTTGGATACGCCGATAAAGGGGCAGATTCCAAGGAATTTGGCGAGTACAACGTTGTTGACAAATATCGCCGAGATTATTATCAATAGGTATTCCATAGTTTATTCCTCCTTTTTGTAGATTTTTTTGCTGAGAAGATTTGCTCCGGCGATAAGCAATCCGAGAACGAGAAACGCTCCGGGTGCGAGCACAAAGCCTATGATGCCGTCGCCTTCGATAAACTTTAATCCAAAAATGCTGCCGCTGCCGAGCATCTCTCTTGCCGCGCCAAGCACTGTGAGGGCGAGTGTAAAGCCGAGACCCATTCCCAATCCGTCGAGTGCCGAGTCGATTGCGTTGTTTTTGTTGGCGAATGCCTCAGCGCGTCCAAGCACCAAGCAGTTTACCACGATAAGGGGAATGAAAAGTCCAAGCGAATCGTAGAGGGCGGGCACGTAGGCTTCCATCACCAATTGCAATATTGTTACAAGCGAGGCTATCACCACAATGTAGGCAGGTATGTGCACATTGTTTGGAATGATGTTTTTTATAAGCGAGATTATGATGTTGGACAGCACCACCACAAACATAGTGGCGACGCCCATACCAAGTCCGTTGATGGCCGATGTGGTAACGCCCAACGTGGGACACATACCCAATATCAGCACCAACGCCGGATTCTCTTTGAGAATGCCTTTTGAAAATATTTGAAACTTGCTCATATTGTTTCGTTTTTAGATTCGTTAGTTGAAATTAGTTTTGCGGCTCTGCCTGCTGTGTGGCTCCGCTTACGGCTTCGGGTTTTGCACCTTTGATATAGCCCATAAAGGTTTTGTAGGCGAGTTCCACTGCGCCGGTGTATGCACGCGAAGTGATTGTGGCAGCGGTAATTGCGTCTACGTCGCCACCGTCTTTCTTAACAGCGAGTTTATACGATTCGGGGTTTTTGCCGTTGAACTGCTCTGCCCAATTCGATTTGCTTTTTTGGCTCTTGTCGCCAAGTCCCGGGGTTTCGTTGAGCGATACCACCTCAGTGTTGAAGATTGTGCCGTCGGGAAGGAAGCCAACCAAAACTTCGATTTTGCCGCCGTAACCTTTGTTGCTAAACGATGATACTGCGTAGCCCACTGTTTCGCCGTTTGATTTGGCGGGATAGCAGAGCAGCGAATCGTTGTCGGCAGAAACTATTGTAAATGCCTCGTCTATTGGCGAATTGTCGAACTGAGGCAGCACTTTCGACACGGTTTTCACCTTTTTGGTTTGACGTGCTGTGTCGATAACGGGTTTTGTGGCATTGTATACGGCTGCCACTCCCGCCGAGCATACCAGCGCAATTCCTAAAAGCACCAGTACCATACTTAATAATGTAGGATTTTTCTTGTCCATCTTTATTTGGTTTTAGGCGCGCCGAAACGTGCAGGTTGAAACTTCTTGTTGATTAGCGGTACAACGGCGTTCATCAGCAGTATTGCAAAACTCATTCCTTCGGGATAGTTACCCCAAAGTCTTATAATAATGGTTAATAAGCCGATGCCTACGCCGAAAATGATTTTGCCGGTTGCGCTCATAGGCGATGTTACATAGTCTGTTGCCATAAATATTGCACCGAGGAGCAAACCGCCGCCTAAGATATGGTAGAGCGGGTGAATTCCTGATTCAAACAAATTTGCTATAACCTCAATTTTTCTACCAAAAACGTATCCTTCGGATGAAAGCCATCCAAGAGTAGTAAATAAAGCCACAGTCGCAATTATTGAAACTGGAATATGCCAGGTGATAATTTTACGTGCAATCATATAGATGCCGCCGAGGATAAGTGCTATTGCAGACACCTCGCCGAGACTTCCGCCTATCGTTCCAACAAACATATCTAAGAAATTAGCATTTTCGCAGATAGAGAGGTCGCCTGCCTTGATAGCAGCCATCGGGGTTGCGCCTGTTACAGCGTCTAAGTAATTGAGACGGCTTTCGATAGGCTTTGGCCACGAGGTCATTTGCACGGGAAACGAAATCAGCAAGAACACACGAGCCACAAGCGCGGGGTTAAACAGGTTGCAGCCCAATCCGCCGAAACACATTTTGGCAATGCCTATTGCTATAAGTGCGCCAAACATTACTATAAAAGGCGAGATGTTGCTCGGCAGGTTGAACGCCAAGAGCACGCCTGTGAGGATTGCGCTTCCGTCGGCGATGTGGGGCTGTTGTTTGAGCATATATTTGGTGATGAGCCACTCAAACAGTACGCACGAGCCCACCGACACAAGGGTGGTGACCAACGCTCCGATTCCAAAAGAGTAGAGCGAAACTAAAAATGTGGGTATCAGTGCCGTCAGCACGCCGAACATAAGACTTTTGGTGGTCGGCTTGTCTTTGAAATGCGGCGACGGCGATATTGTTAACAGATTACTCATTGTATTAATGTTTCAGCAGATTATTTTTTTCGTGATCTAATAATGCCCATAACTGTGGATTTGCCGAGGCGCATATAGTCGAGCAAAGGACGGGCGGCGGGACAACTGTATACGCAGCATCCGCACTCTATGCAGTCGTAGATGTAATGCTCTTCGCACTCGTCCCACATCTTTTTGCGCGAATATACCGACAGCAGATAGGGCTCTAATCCCATAGGACAGGCGTCGACACATTTGCCGCAGCGTATGCAGGGCTCGGGTTCGCGACGGTGTGCAAGTTCTTCGGGCATAATGAGTACGCCTGATGTGCCTTTTGCCACGGGGAAATCGGTATTGGTGGCGGCTTTGCCCATCATAGGACCTCCGCTTATCACCTTGCCAGTATCTTCGGGAAGTCCTCCGGCAGCCTCTATCAGCAGCCTTACGGGTGTGCCTATGCGTGCGAGAAAGTTCGACGGATTTTTTACCGAATTACCCGTAACTGTTACCACACGCTCTATAAGGGGTTTGTTTTTCATAACAGCCTCGTATACAGCCACTGCGGTGCCGGCGTTTGACACTACTGCGCCCACGTCGATAGGAAGTTTGCCCGAGGGCACTTCTTTGTTCATTATGGCTTTGATGAGGTGTTTTTCGCTGCCCTGCGGATATTTGAGGGCAAGGGGAACTACCTTTATACCAGCGTATTTGTGGCTGAGTTCGGTAAGTTTTTCGATGGCGTCGGGCTTGTTGGCCTCAATACCTATAAATGCCTTTTCGGTTTTAACGGCTTTCATTATCAGTTTTACGCCCACCATCAGTTGCTCGCTTTTTTCGAGCATTACGCGGTGGTCGGCGGTGAGGTAAGGTTCGCACTCTACGCCGTTGATTAATAGTGCTTCTGCCTTTTTTTCGAGCGGAACGGTGAATTTTACGTGAGCGGGGAATGTTGCGCCGCCCATACCCACTATTCCGGCTGCGGTAACTCGGTCGATTATCTCTTTGTCGGAAAACCTATCAACGTTGGTATCAAGAGTTTCGGAGCGGTCGATGTCTTCCATCCACTCGTCGCCTTCTACTTTGATGGTAACGCCCATTTTGGCAATTCCGCTCGGGTCGGGAACAGGTCCAACGGCTGTAACCGTGCCTGAAACCGAACTGTGGATATTGGCTGACACAAAGCCCGAGGACTTGGCAATCAACTGTCCCACTTTTACTTTGTCGCCTTTTTGTACAATAATGTCGGCGGGTTTGCCTATGTGCTGTGCGGCTGGAATGTATACCGTGTCGGGTATGGGCATTACTTTAATTGGCTGATCTGCCGAAAGTTTGCTGCCCGATGGGTGTACTCCGCCTATTTTAAAGGTACTTAACTTCATTTTTAGTTGGCATTAGGATTGTCTGATTTTTTTTCTAAAACAATTTTTTCGGGTTCGGGCTTCACCTCCACCTTGTCGGCGTTGGTGGGCTGACCCAACTCTTTGGGAGCGGCTGCCTCTTTGGGTTTGCGCGGGGGAAAGTTTTCCTCCTTGATTGCGCCCGTGGGACAAGCCTCCACGCACTTGCGGCACATCTTGCACTTGGTGTAGTCGATGTATGCCACATTGTTTTCCACGGTGATGGCACCGAACTCGCAAGTTTTGGCGCATTTGCCGCAGCCTATGCACGCCGATGAGCAGGCTTTTTTTGCCACTGCGCCTTTGTCTTTGTTGACGCACGAAACGTACACCTTGCGGAATTTCGCGGCTTTTTTTCTGAGTTCGATAATGCCTTTGGGACAGGCTTTTACGCACGATCCGCAAGCCGTACATAGGCTTTCGTTGATTTGAGCAAGTCCTGTTTCGGGGTTAATCGATACTCCGCCAAATTCGCAGGCTGTAACGCAGTCGCCAAGGCCAATACAACCAAAGGCGCATCCAGTTTCGCCGGCGTAGGTGGCAGCCACCACCGCGCACGATTTTGCGCCTTCAAAATTGTTTACCTTAGGACGGCAGGCGGTGCTTCCAGCGCACCTTACCACAGCCACTTTCGGGTCGGGAGCCGTTACTGTGCCGCCGAGTATTTCGGCAATCTTGTTCATTACGTCGGCGCCGCCCACGTTGCAGAATTTGCCTTCGAGACTTTTTACACATCCCTCGGCAAAGTTTCGGCAGCCGGCAAATCCGCATCCGCCGCAGTTGGCTCCGGGAAGAAGTTCGTTTACTTCGTCGATCCGCGGATCTTCGTCAACTTTGAATTTTTTAGCCACCACGTACAGTATGGCGGCGGCCAAAACCGCTACTCCGCCCAATACCGCTATGGAAATCGCTATTACGTTGTCCTCCATTGTTGTTTGTTTATCTGATTTTTATCTTTAAATTTCTGTAATTGCAAATTCTATTTTCTTATTTACACGTTTGCGAAACATATATAATAAGGTGTAGTATACAGGCAGTGTTGCAAGCGCAGCCAAACACCCAGCGTCTTGGTTTCCGGTGGTAAATATCACAGCCGCCATCACTGCAAAGAGCAATATCAACGGATATACGTAGGCAAGCATTACGCTTGTGGAAGCGGTTTTTGCGCTGAGGCTTACGTTTACTTTTTGTCCGAGTTTAAAGTCCGAACCCTCTTTGCGGGCTACCTCAACCGTTATGAGTTGTCCTTTGCCGCCTTCGCAGATGGCTTTGGCGTGGCAGTTGCCGCACGCTTCGCCTTTGTTGAAACTTGCCGAAACGCTCTCTTCGGTTACTTTTGTTACCGTACCTATATGACTTACAATGTCTTGACGCATATATATGCCCTTTATTCTATTGTGCAAATTTACGAGTGTTTTTTTTAAATAGCAAGTAAAAAATACGTGTTATACGTAAAAATGCTAAAAAAAATTATCTCAATTTTTCCACTCCAATCAGCAGTATGTCGTAGTCGAAATACTTTGCCGTGCCGGTTGCGCCGTCGGGTGTGATAAACCACATACGGTTGTAGTCGGGTGTGCCATCGGGTTGTGTGCGTTTGTAAAATGCTGCGGCTTGGGTTTCGCCCGATTTGGTTTTTACGGTTATTTGGCTGATTTTTAGCGAGTCGGGTAGGATAGGAGTGGTGCAGTATTCGGCGGCGCAAAATGTGCCGAGCGCACCGAGCCATTGCCTTACGTTGGTTTGCAGAATGGCAAGCGGCTTATTTTCAAAGTCTTTTACTACAAAGGTGTCGATGTTGAGACTTATCGAAAACGACTGTTTTGGGTCTTGAAAATGCGTTATTGATATTTGCGAAACGTTTTGGGCGTAGATTTCTAAAAGTGCGAGGTTTTTCCAATACGAAGGGTCGGGATTAAAATTGATTGTGGGCGAGATATTTAACCCCGGAATACCCACCACATAGCACTGCGAACCGTCTACACTGCCCACCATATTTGCCGACGATGGTATAGCGTTGAATTTCAATGTTTTGGTTAAACGTTCGCTTTGGTTGAAAACTTCAACTGTGTATTGAAAATCTTTTTTGGGGTCGTGATTGCTTATTCCTTGTATGTTGATGTCTCTGAGGGTGTTTAACAAGGCTTCAACTTTGCCACGGTCGGCGTAGAATAGGTTGTTGCCGTCGATGTCAACATACCACGCGGTGTCTTTTTTTAAGGTAATGGATTTGCCGTTGTGAGTGATTCGCACCATTCCGCATTTGCTTGGCTCAATTGTATAGTCGGGGTAACCTCCGCATGCCACCGCCACGAGGGTTATCATAAAAAGAAATAAATAACTGATTTTCATATTGTTATTTTTTTGCCGAGTATTTTCTTTTTCTTACAAAATATATCACCACGCCTATTAACCCAAGAATTGCGAGGGGCAGCACCACATTTATAAATCCGTAGAGTGTTCGTTCTTTTGAGGCTCGTTCTTTGTCTAACACGCGGATTTTTACCTCTTTCATTCGGATGGTAAGCAGGTCTTCGTCGCCGGTGAGATAGTTGAGGGCGTTAACAATAAATTCCTTGTTGCCTTTGAATGTGTTTTGTGAGTTTCGGTCAAATCCGAGCGGATAGGGCTCTCCTTTGGGCGAAATATCGTTGAGGGCAAGGTCGCCGTCGGCTACCACAATCATCTTGGCGGGTTCAGATTTGGGTTTTACGCTCATTGCTCTGCCTCCTACGTTGCGGGTAGGACGGTCTTTGTAGAGCGATTCAAAACTGCCCTCCATCAGCACAGCGATATTTTGAAACGGACGGTTGTATTCGTCGGTGGTGTGGCGTTGGTTGATGCCGTCGAACGAAATCGACACTGGCACAGGCACATTTTTTGAGTATTGACTCGACGATAAAAGCACCGTTTTTGTGATGTCTGAATTTGCCCCCACTGTGTCGATAGTTCCGGCAAATCGGCAGAGTGTGTAACTTAAATGCTTGGTAATCGGGTTTTTAGCGCGGCTAAGAATCACTGGGAAAAAGTCCCACGGAAAAAGTTTTATCTGTGGTTGGTTGTTAGGACCTGCCACGGCAAGACCCACGGGAGCGCATTGCATATCTTTTACAAGGTCGGGGTTGAGCCTTGCGCCGTAGGTAAAGAGCATATCGTCGAGATTGAGATCCAACGGCATAGCCGCCGAAACGGGAGCATTGTAGAGACTGTCAAGGTCGGCAGAGGTGGCATCCACAAGCCAAAGAACGCTTCCGCCATTCATAATATATTGGTCGAGCACAAACTTGTCGTCTTCGCTAAACGGCTTGGTGGGCTTGGCAATCACCACGGCGGCAAAATTATCCAACACGCCCGGAGTGCCATTGATCGCGCCACGTCTAACCTCGTAATAATTAGAAAGTTCGGTGCTTATGTCGAGTACGTTTTGTTCGTCTGCCTCGCCGTGACCCTCGATAAAAGCCACTTGCGGTTTTTCGATTTGCGACAGGCGGTAAATGGCGTTAGTAATCTCATACTCAAAGGTTTCCATACTGTTGAATATGTTCTGTTCGTCGCCCGGGGCAAGTTGCGGATCTTGGTTCAGAAGGTTGATACCAATTTCGCGCACAATGGTGGTGTCGCGCATAGCACCGTCGCTGCTGGTAACAGCATCCAATGTGTAACATATTATGGCACAGGGGAAAATCATAGTTTTGGTTTCTTTTTCCTGTGCAATGTCGTCGATTTCAACGGGTTTGAGACCCATATCAAAAAGTTGCTTGTAGATGCCGTAGCGGGCTTGTTTGTCGTCGTTTTCGGTGGGATTAATAAAAGTGTAGGCAATTTTGCTGCCTCCGTAGATACGAAATTCGTCTAAACGGTCTTTGATTTCGTTGCGCATACGTTTGAAACTTACGGGTAGTTGTGGACCGTCTAAGTATACGCGTATCATTACGTTACCTTTGAGATTGCCGAGATATTGCTTAGTAAAGTCGGTGAGCGAATATTTTTTGTCGCCAGTAAGGTCGGCACGGAAAAACGCATTCAGCGACAGCAAGTTAACAGCAATTATGGCAACAAACGCAATAATCATCGGGCGGATGGGTTTGGTGTTTCGGCTCTCTAATTTTGCCTTGGTTAGCAGCACAAACACCGCCGATGCCGAAATAAAATATACAATATCGCGTGAATCGATAACGCCGCGGCTTATAGATTTGTAGTGGGCATCAATACCAAGGTTCGACAACAGAAGTCCAAATTTGCCGAGCAGTCCTGTGGTGCCGAGCGCGTCGAATCCAAGATACATAAAGAGACACAAACCAATAGCAAGAAGGAATGCAATTATCTGATTTTCAGTAAGCGACGAAGCCCAAACACCGATAGCCGCATACACCGCCGCCAAAAAGAAGAGTCCGAGATATGCGCCGAAAGTTTCGCCAAAGTCTATAATGTCGAGTTCTGCACCCGAAACCTCGCTCTGACCTATTACACCGAGACTTTTGATTGAAAAATAGTAGATAATGGTGGGCAAAATTGAAATTACAATCAGCGTAAGGGCAGCCAAATATTTGGCAAGCACAATTTTAAGGTCGCTGACGGGCTGTGTGTAGATAATTTCGAGCGTGCCAGATTTTTTTTCCTCGGCAAATAGGCGCATCGTTACCGCCGGCACAAGGAAAAGAAAAATCCACGGTGCAATGTTGAACAGCGGGTCTAAGTATGCAAAACCGCTGTCAGGGATATTCATATCACCGTGAAAAACCCACAGTATCAATCCGTTGACCAACAGAAAAACTGTTATTACTATATATCCCGTAATGGAACTAAAAAAGGCTGAGAGTTCTTTTTTAAACAATGACCACATAATTATTCGCTATTTTTTTGCAAAAATACACTAATTAACCTTAAAAAAAATGTAGTTTTAAAAAAAAAATTGTAATTTTGCGTTGGCATAATTCATTATGTCACTTTTTTATCAACTTTATTATAAACCAATAAATTTTACCGACATGAACAAAACAAAACTATTTTTGCTTTTAGCATTATGCTCATTGTTTGTAATGCCTTCTTGCATAATTAATTGCGAAGACGATGACGATGTTAGCGCATTTTTCACAACAGACTATAACGAATATGCTGTTGGAGAAACAGTCTATTTTGACAATCGTTCGCACCATGCGGACAATTGTTGGTGGGATTTTGACGATGGATACACATCAGATCGTTACAATCCCGAACATTACTTCTCTGAACCAGGAACTTATCTTGTAAGACTCAAGGCTTATAATGATGGTGATGTTGACGAATACACCAAAAAGATTTATATTCACAAATAATCATTAAGGTATTTTTAAAAAAAGGGGCTGACACCAAATTATGTCAGCCCCTTTTTTGTGCTATTATATTAAGGTGTGCCTACTTGGCAGCCTCATTTTGTTCGGGAGTGTGTTTGTATTTGAATATCAGAGCAAAGAGTATTGCAATTACCAAAGCGTATGCGGCAAAGATGTACCACGATTGAGTCCATCCTGCCCAACGTGCCATTGGTTCGGTTGCAGCGTCCATACAGTGGTTGGCGTTAATAATGGCTTGTGCCGCCAACATTCCGACGGATGCACCTATTCCATTTGTCATTAGCATAAATAGTCCCTGTGCAGAGGAACGTGATTTTGTGTCGGTGTTTTGGTCTACGTAGATTGAGCCTGATACATTGAAGAAGTCGAAGGCAACGCCATAGACTATGCAGCTAAGAACAAAGAGCCATACGCCGCTACCCGCGTCACCAAGACCAAAGAATGAGAATCTCAGCATCCACGCTACAATTGAGATTATGACGACTTTTTTAATGCCGTATTTTTTGAGGAAGAACGGTATTAATAAGATGCATAATGCCTCGGCGCATTGAGATAGAGATAACAAAATCATTGGATGTTTAACGGTGAAAGTCTGTTTGAATTCATCAAAATCACCAAAGCTTTCAAGATACGGTGTTGCATAGCCGTTGGTTATCTGCAAACAAATGCCAATTAGTGCGGAGAATATCATGAAAATCGCCATCTTCTTGGTTTTCATCAGTTTGAAGGAGTTGATTCCGAGGATTTCTGCGATGGACTTCTTGTCGTTAGAATTGGAAATTTTGCATTCTGGCAGTGTGAATGAGTAGATGCCCATAATAACTCCGAGAATACCGCTTACAAGGAACTGATTTGCACTGTTCTTAAATCCCAATAGGTCAACAGTCCACATACTAGCGATGAACCCTATTGTGCCGAAAGTTCTAATGGGAGGAAAACTTTTTACAGTATCCAAACCATTGAGTTCCAATGCATTGTATGCAACAGAATACGAGAGCGAGAGCGACGGCATGTAGAATGCAATCGCAATCAGGAATAGAGTGTAGAGTACAGACATCTGTACTGTATCTCCTGCCTGCAATCCGTAAATTGATAGAGAAATCATCGAGGCAGAAGATATTAGGTGGCAGATTCCATACATTTTTTGTGCATGAATCCTGCGGTCGGCTATTGCGCCGATTATTGCCGGCATAAATAGCGATACAATTCCCTGCGCTGCATAGAACCATCCTATGTATTTGCCAAGACCGTTTGCGCTGAGGTATCCACCCATTGAGATAAGGTATGCTCCCCATACCGCAAACTGCAAGAAGTTCATTAAAGTAAGTTTTATTTTTATAAATTTGTCCATGAGATTTGTGTTTAAATTTATTATCAGCCAAATTTACGAAATAATTGTTATTTTAAACCTCTTTCGTCAAGTTTTTTTTGATATTCTTTGGCGTAAACAAGGTGCTGCTGGTAAGTTTTGGCAAAATTGTGATAGCCCGAAAAATCGCTCTTGGCACACATATATATATAGTCGTTGGGTTTATAGTTGAGCACCGACTCTAACGCATTTTTTTCAGGGAAATTGATAGGCGAGGGGGGAAGTCCCGGATTTTTGTAAGTGTTGTAAGGCGAATCAGTTTCTATCATCTTGTTGGTAACGCGCTTAATGCTGAAATCGCCAATGGCATAAATCAGCGTGGGGCAACTCTGCAGCGGCATATCAATCTTTAAACGGTTGAGATAAAGACCTGCAATTGTGGGTTGTTCCTCCTTGTGAGCAGCCTGTTCGCTTTGAACAATCGACGCTAAAATGCTAACCTCCAACGGTGTAAGACCAATCTGCTGCGCCTTAGCTTTGCGTTCGTCGGTCCAGTATTGTTTGTAAAAATCGTACATACGGTCAACAAACTTTTCGGCGGTGGTGTTCCAATAAAAATCGTACGAATCGGGAATAAACAGGGCGTTGGCTGTAACGTGATTAAAACCATACTTATTTAAAAAGGTGTCGTCGGAAAGCAGACTATATAAATAAGTGCTGTCGATGGGTAGCTGCTGCGAAATTTTGCCGCAGAGTTGGCTAATAGTGCGTATATTGTTGAACGTAACGCGCACAGGTTCTTGATTTCCTGAGCGCAAGAGGTTGACAATCTGATTGTTGTTCATACCGTCGGTGATGCGGTAACGTCCTCCGCGAATTTTAGTAGGGTAATGCTTTTTTTCTGCCACCCACACAAAAGCGTCGGGGTCTTTTACGGTAAAATTCTTACACAGGCTGTCTTTCACGGCGTTGAAGTCGGCATCGTCGGCAATGTAGAGATACTTAGCTTGCTTTACAAATACGTTGGGATTGTAGATTTTTTGATAAAACGAATATCCAACCACACCGGCAGCAGCAATGCCGGCAACCAATACGGCGGAAATAATTTTAATACTCTTTTTCATTGTGTAATAGTAAATTGTTTTGGGGCGCAAGTTAGCAAAAAAAATCTATCAGCGCAACCATTATATAGTTGGTATGCTTTTTGATTTATGAACATTTACCATCAAAAAAATGCGTAAAATTTTAACCTTGTTGTAGAGATACGTTATTTGTCTTAATATTAAGTTTACGTTAAAGATAATATTTTTTCATATTTTAAAAAAAACGTTACAAATATCAAAAAGTCAGACTATTAGACGTGTAAAGCGAACGATACATTTGCCAAGTTTACATAACTTTTGACGAAAAATTGCAAAAAACGTTTGCATAATACAAAATAAAGCTCTACATTTGCACCAAGTAAAAAGTCAAACGCAAGATGGTTTTTTGATAACCTGTTTGATTGAAACCAAAATTATCAGTTATGATAAAAAAAGTAAAATACAAATTTAACCCCAAGACATTGAGGTTTGAAGTAGAAAAATTTTCGTTAAGTAAGTTTATATATCAAAAAGTATTACCTCGGATAGCGTTTTCAGCGGTATTAGGCATAGGGTTAGGCACGGCTGCCACCTATTATATTGGATCACCCGCTGAGCGTGATTCACGCAACGAAAATGAAACTCTCAAACAACAGTTTGCAGCCCTCAACGAAAACCTATTGAAATGCGAAAACGAATTAGCCGAAATCCAAAATCGCGACGACAATGTGTATAGGGCAATATTTGAAGCCAAGCCAGTATCACAGATGGAAAGGCGCGGCGGATTCGGTGGTGTAGACCGCTACGAGATTTACAGAGGATACGACAATTCTAATACCATGGTGGAGACGGCTTACAAGCTAGACGTTATTTCACGAGAAATGGTAGTACAGTCGAAATCATTTGACGAAGTGGTAGACCTCGTGAAAGAAAAAGAAAAAATGTTAGCCTGCATTCCTTCTATCAGGCCAATTTCTACAAAAGACTTTATTCGTTTTGGATCTCCGTTTGGAATGAGATTCCACCCCATACTCCATTATTCAAGACTTCACGCGGGAGTAGACCTCACCGCAGCCACAGGCACACCCATCTACGCATCGGGTAGCGGCACCGTTATATATTCTGGTGTTCAAACAGGCTACGGCAACGTTGTGAAAATTAACCACGGATACGGTTATATGACAGTTTATGGACACTGTAGCAAACTCCTAGTAGAAACTGGACAGAAAGTTAACCGTGGCGACGTGATAGCCCTTGTGGGTAGCACTGGCCTTTCTACAAGTCCCCACCTCCACTACGAGGTACGCATCAACAACAATCCTGTGAACCCGATCAACTTCTATAAGGACGGTCTTACAGAAGAGGAATATCAGAAATTGTTGGCGGCATCAAAGGATGAGAATATTTATGAGGAATAATTAATTGATAACCAATATAATATGCAGTATCAACTAATTTAATAGTTTTACGATTGTTATACATAGTTACCATAGCGATGATTTTAGGGGCTTCTTTATAAGAATAAGCCCCTTTTTTGTGATAAATTAGCACTTCTTTGACATTATTTGGCATAAATTTTTCTGTAATACAAGATAACAAAATAGATTCGACATATTAATAATTCAAAAAGATGATCAACAACCAGAAATTTCATATTATTAGAGTGTTCGTATTCGGAACACTTCTCAAAGGTGAGAGATTTGACTTCTACATGGGCGGAAGCACATTCAAAGGCACATATTACAGCCGTGGCCAACTGATGATGGCTGAAAACGGTAGCGTATATATCGACACTAAAGACCACACCGCATTTACAGTAGGCGAGGTTCATCTTGTTGACTATTCGTGCTTGCAACGTATCAACCACTTGGAATCGCATTCTGGCGAATTTCCAAAAGGATACGACCTTACACTTATTCCTGTATGGTCGGTGGAAAAAAATCCCGACCACAATTTTGATCTCGACAAAGCAGAACTTTGCTTCTACTACCGTCGTAGAAACGAGCCTATCAAAATTCTCGGTGGCGACTACAAGCAGTTCCGTGACAATGTTGACGTTATCGGCAATTTCCTCCGCGACGAGAAAAAACGCGAACTCAACGAGGAGGATATTATGGAGTATATGAAACAGAGAATGTTTTTAGACTTTTAGCAATCCATCAATCTAGGGCAAATGTATGAAAGAGAGAGGATTGTTTTCGAAATTTAAGAGCAGAGTACTCAATATCCTGTTCTGGTCGATTATTTCGGCTGCATTCATAGGACCGGGTACTGTTACCACTGCCACAAGGGCCGGATTTGATTTTCAATTCCAACTTTTGTGGGCTCTCTTGTTTTCTACATTTGCTTGCCTTATACTTCAAGAGGCGAGTGCTCGAAGCACTATCTATTCGGGGATGAACCTCGGACAATCTATCAAGCATCACTATGCTGGCAAAAAAGCGCAGATACCTGTGCTTATTCTTATTGTTGGCGCTATCATTTTGGGTTGCGCCGCTTACGAAACCGGCAATATACTCGGCTCGGTGGAGGGTTTGTCGCTTGTGTTGCCTCGTGTAGATAAACGGCTGATAGTGGCGGCAATAGCCGCTGTGGCTGGACTTGCGCTTAGCCTCAAATCACTGCGCTCTATGGCCAACTTTATGGGCAGTTTTGTGTTTATCATGGGCATAACGTTCATTACCACAGCCGCTTTTGCGCAACCGCCTGTGGATGATATTATGCATGGACTATTAGTGCCATCGCTGCCTTCGTCGGGTGCTGGATTGATAGTGCTTGGCCTTGTGGGTACTACCGTTGTGCCTTACGACCTATTCTTGGGTTCTAATGTGGTGCAAAAAGGCACTACCATAAAGGATATGCGTATAGGAGTGTCTGTGGCTGTGATTCTCGGAGGATTTATTTCAATGGCGATACTCGCTGTGGGTACTGAGATGACAAGCGGACTTAGTCCAGAGGCAATTAAAAACTTAGACTTTTCGTATAAACTTTTGTCCGACACCCTCGCCCTTGGCATAGGACAATGGGCGGTTTATATTTTCGGCTTCGGAATGTTTGCCGCAGGATTTACCAGCGCCATCACCGCACCGCTCTCGGCAGCGCTCACCGCCAACAGTATTTTCAACAAAGATACCGAAACCAAGAAAGACACCGAGGCGGCAGGCTCTACTGGACGTTTTAAATGGATTGCCTACGCAGTGTTGATTGTTGGCGTGGTGCTCGGATTTTTGCAGATAAGCCCTGTGCCAGCGATTATTGCTGCTCAAGCGTTCAACGGTTTGATTCTGCCATTTGTGAGTATGTTTTTGTTTATGGTGGTAAACGACGCTTCTATTATGGGCAAATGCCATCTCAATGGTAGGATTTCAAATGTGCTGATGATATTTGTAACTTGGGTTACTTGGATGTTGGGACTTTTAAACGTGGTGAAAGCCTTGCTCAGCGTAATCAACAGGTCAGAATTGCTAAAACAGCATGATACGCTTTTCTTTGTTTTGAGCAGCATTACAGCGTTTGTAATCACCGCAATTATTAGTTATCAAATCATCAAAAAGCGTATCAAGTCGCAGAAAGCCGCTGAAGAATCGGAGAGCAATTATTCTACTGCAAAATTGTAACTCTTTGGATATTTTACCTCGTAACTAAATCGTAGAACTTTTTTCTCTTGCGGATCGAGTTTCAGCATCCACGATAGTTTTCCCTTTTCGGCATCTACCTGAGCACCTCCATTGTCGGTCAGTTCTACTTTGATGTCGGAATATTTGGGCAAGGGGTATTGGTCTACAACTTCAACATTTACAGCAGCACGTTTGTTGTTTTTGATTGTGATTTCGTAGCATTTGGTAACTCTGATTGTAGAGCCAATGAATTTTTTTGAAGTAAACTCCTTAACTGCCTGACGATTAATGGCTATATTTTTGTCGCGACCTACGGTAATAGAGAGCGTGTCGGCAGCAAAATCAGGCGCAATCTCACATTCGCCCTGATAAGCATTGTCGAGATATACATACGCACTACCTTTAAGAAGCGGATATTGCGAAAAATTGGTTAAGTCGGCAAGCAAGTAAGCATCAGTAGACTGTCGCGGGAAGCTGATACAACGGTAGTTGGCATCGATATGATATGTAAGCATCAACACATCGTATACTTTGTCGTCTGATGGAATTGTATAAGGTAAGTCTATTTTAAATTCGGTAGATGTTTGTGTATCAGTTAGTTCTAATGGAATATTTTTCTCAGGTTCGTTGTATTTAACCTCTCGTGGAGAAGGATCTATTGACACTATCTCACTGACAATATCTGATTTTCGCTGAGTGCCATATCCAATAACCACAACTTCATCTAATGAAGCATAATCTTCTTCAAGAGATACTTGCATATCTTCTGATGGTTTTACGTCAATAGTAAAATATCCAATATAACTGAATGATAGCGTGTGTCGTGTATTTTGCATTTCTAATTGAAATTTGCCGTCAATGTCAGTGATAATGCCATTCGACGTGCCTGTTTCAATCACGGTAACTCCTACTAAAGGTTCTTTAGTATTTTTATCGGTAACGATACCGTAAACAAGGTTAGAAGTGGGTGGAGTCCAAGGTTTGTTGTTGTTAATTTTTCTTACAGGAGGCAGGTACATCGGGTCAAATTCAGGAGCGGCATTGCCTATTGAAGGGTCGCCAGTAGACACGGTAAGTTTTACGGCGTTCCAATCTTCGGTGGATGATTGACGGATATGTGCGCCGTAAACCAAATCGAGGGGTCGGTCGGTTTTATCTACACGAACTTCGTAAAAAGGTTCCCAACTAGCACTGAAAATTATATAACTCAAAGAAACAGGCACAGATGATAGTGCATTGTCGGATTCGATAATAAGTTTCACACGGCTGTCTTTGCGTTGAAGGTTCTTTTGACGGTTGTGTTTTTCTTGTAAAAGACGAAGTGTTTCGTTTTTAGAGTTTTGAATTTTTTTGTTGATAATGATTCTTTTTGTTTCAATTTCGGTGAGTTCTTTTTTGTAAAAATCGGTCATCGCCTTTAATGCCGCAGGGGAAACTCCGTTTTGCTGACCTCCAATATTTCGGTTTGTTGTAATAAGTTCTTCTTCTTGATTCAAAACAGAAAGTTGTGCATTATAGTATGTTAATGAATCTTTGAGCAATGCTATTCGTTTGTCGGCGGCAGAATTTTTTGTCTGTGCTAAGTTGTTGTTAACCACCACTATTTCGTGCTTTACCGAAAGTATTTTAGCGCTTTTGTTGTTGATGCCAATGCGCAGGGTATTAGGGTCGAGTTCGGTGCTAAGATTGTTGAGATAGAGTGTGTTAGAGCCTTTCTTAAGGTTTATTTTGCCGGTACGCTCCACCATTGCACCTTTGCGGTAGACGGTTACCGATTGAATTTTGGTCTCCACATTTTGCGCCTCTGCGGTGAAGATAGAAAATATCAACAAGCAACAAATCAGTAGTTTAGATAATAATCTCTGTTTCATAATTTTATGGATTTTGTGGTTGGAAGATTATATTTGTTGCTACAAATATAGAAAATTTTAAAAAAAATCAATTATTTTTCTTTTTGGCTGTAATATTTTTGATTTTTGGTTGTCTATTGGGCAAAAGATAATTAAAACACAACTTCAAAAACACTAAAGCAATGAAACTGAAACTGATTATCGCCGCTGCAGTATTGACGGCACTGGCTTCTTGCCAAAAAGGTGAGACCAAAATAGAGGTAAACCTCACCGACATCCCCGAAGGATATGTTGTAGAAATGGGACGTTCTGACGATAGAGATAGTTATACTATCTATTGCGATTCGTCGAAAACTACCGACCGCAAGTTCACTATTAAATGCGATTCGCTTACCGACAACACTATGTACTATCTTGTTGTACAGAAAGACCGCTACAAGTACAGTTCTGCCTCAATTAAAATTTTTGTGGAGGATGGTTGCTCTGCAACTGTTACAGGTTCTGGATTATTCCCGAGCATGTGGACTATCAACAGCAAACATCCGCGTCAGATTTTTGAAAACAAGATGATGGATCCAGTGAGAGAACTTTATAAGCAAAGAGACGAAATACGGTTATATTCCGATACTGTTACCACAGAGGAAGGCAGGAAACAGAACCAAGAAAAAACCAACGCACTGTACAACCAAATGGATGATATTCAAATGTCTACATTGCAGAGCCTTCCGGTAGACAAATATATGTTTCAAGAATTGTGCGGTAAAACAGGCGCTATCAACTACTATGGCGCGGACTACAAGTTTTTTGGTCAAGTGGAGGCTATGTTCAACAAGCTGCCCGACGAGTACAAAAATTCCAAGGAGGGCAAGGCTCTCGACTATGCACTTCACGGAAAAACACCCGCTGTGGGCGATGTGGTAATCGATTACGACCTTTACGACATCGACGGCAATGTGCATCATTTGGCCGACTACCGTGGCAAATGGACACTATTGGAGTTCAGCACTTACTACTGCGGTCCTTGCAGACTGTTTAGCCAAGCCATCAAGTATCTCTACAATAAAGGTATCAACAGTAATATGGAAATTATCGACATAACTCTCGATACCCCTGAGCAGTTTGCGCAGATGGTTGCCGAAGAGAAGTTTGTAAGTCCGCTCTACAACGACCGTGACCAAAAGAACGGACTTTTTGCCATCAACAAGATTTCTTGTTATCCAACTTTTTATTTTGTCAACCCCGATGGCGTTATCGAGGACATTGTGCAGGGGTACGATATTGGCTGGGTAATCACTTGCGCTAAAAAAGCCGGCGCGTTTGCTCCTGAATACAAAACAGAAAAGGGTGTTGCTGTGGTAAATAATCCCGATATCAAAAAAATGAGGGGTCTATGGCTCGAAAGCGTAGAGCTCTACAAGGATTCAACAGTATTGAATGTTTCATCAGTATACTACAGCATCAACGAGGGCACAACACTGCGTTGCAACAATGGTAAAACCACTTGCGAACTCATTTCGTCGAGCATCGGACTCAATACTTTTACTGATTTTAACGCTGGCATGATGCCTTGCCGCTTGACGTTCAAGCCGTTGCCCAAAGGAATCAAAGAATTTGACTTTATCGAAGGCGACTGCCCCAGTTGCTTCCGTCTGGAAGGAATAAAGTTGGCAGAATAAAATTAGTAACCACACATAAAAAAAGCCGTTGAATTTTCAACGGCTTTTTTCGTCGGAGTAGTGCGACTCGAACGCACGACCACTTGCACCCCATGCAAGTACGCTAGCCAACTGCGCTATACCCCGATTGTTGGTGGTTGCTTTAAAACAACGCTGCAAAGGTACGGGCTTTTTGATAAACTGCAAATTTTTTGGATAGTTTTTTTTTGTTTTTGTGTATCTTTTATCAGTTTTTGCGATTACTATCAAAAGATGTGATAGTTGCAACTATCAAAAAACTGATTATAATGTTTTTGTTCTGATTAAATAGCTTCAGCTTCTAACGAAACTGTTGATGTAATACGCGAAGAAGCTATGGCAATTGCCAACGATTGCGCAACTCTCTCGATAAATTCCACCTGATAATCTTGGAAAATGTGTGTGGAGGCTATCTCTAATACGCCGAGAACTTTTTCTTCCATAATTAGCGGCACCAATAGGAGGTTTTGTGGATTGGCATCGCCGAGACCCGAATGTAGTTCTATATACTTTTCGGGCAGTTTGGTCATGTAGATTTTCTCTTTTTCGAGATAGCACTGACCCACAAGACCATCGCCCGGATATAGTTTGTGTTTCACATATTTGCTCTTTTGGTATGCTATGGTAGCCACTTGTTCAAGATAAACATCGTCTTTGTCGCGGTCGTTGAGCACAAAAATGCCGCCCATCTGAGCGTCAACATATTCTGACAGTTTTCTTAGCAGTTCGGTTGGCATTTGGGTTTCGCTGCCCGAACCCATACGGATAATGTCGCCGAGCACCGCTAGACCTTCGGCAGCCCACTGGCGGCGCTTGTTTTCTTCTTTTCGGTGTTCCTCCTCCTCGCGTGCTTTGCGGAGTGATTCGCGCATGTCGAGTAGCGAGTTGCCAAGGTTGTCTTTGTTAGAGAGTAGTGTAAACTCGCTGTCGAGGTTGCCCATACCAATCTGTCGTGCAAATCCGGCGTATGATGCAAAACCGTCGATAAGTGCGTCGAGCGATTTTTTCATCTGACCGATTTCGTCGCTACGGTTGAGTGAAAGTTTCTTTACCACAAGACCTTGCGACATCTGGTACAATTGAGTCTCAATCATCTTGATAGGCTGAGTGATACTATTGCCGAAGTAGTACAGCACCACGGTAGCTATTAAAATAAGGAGTATACCTATTATGATTGTAAATTCCACAAGGGTGGAGATACGTTGGTTGAGGTCGTCGGTTTTTTGTTTCACAAGTTCATCGATATAGTCCTCGTACACACCTGTACCGATAACCCATCCGAGGGGTTCGTAAAGTTTGATAAACGAAATTTTGTTGAGCCATTCGCTGGTTTCAGGTTTATAGAACTGATATTTGAGGATGCCCTCGCCGTTGTTGGCTCTGATACAGTCGGCGTAAGCGTCGTACACGTTTTCGTCGGTGTCGCCCACGTAGAATACGTGCGGGTCGCCTTCGAGGTTTGGCATCGAAGCGTGCATCACTACTACGTATGGCGGGTCGTATTCGTTAATCCAGAGGTATCCGTCAACTCCGTAGCGGAGCACTCGTAGGTTTTCAAGTGTGATTTTTAGGGTGTTCATGGCGATTTTTTTCACCATTTCGTCCTCTATGGTGTCGGTTTCGTCGAAACCGTAGTTTTCGCGAACGCCCACTTCGTTGCTCGAATGGTAGGAGTGGTCAATCATGGCGTAGGCTATGTTGACAATGTCTTTGAGTTGTTTTGTCAACATTTCGGTTTCGTCGCTGCGGAATTTCTGAATATCCTTTTCGGCGTTGGTACGGAAACTATTGATTGAATACAACGCAATTAGCAGTATTGAGGTCAACACTGTAACGGATGTAAACAACGGTAGTTTCGTCTTTAATTTCATAATTCTGTCAAAACAAAAATCAATGCAATATAGCACACCTTTTTGAAAAAGGAAAATATTTAGAGCGTTTTTTTTTATAATTTACAATTTTTATACCGAATTGTAATTTTGAAACATTTGGTTGGTATTTTTGTTTTGCGATAAATAATTGGTTTATAATGTGTTTTTGATGATTTGAAAAAAATAAGAGAAAAAATGCATATTTTTTAGTTTTAAAACTTGTAGATTTAAAAAAAGTATCTACCTTTGCACCGTCTTAAAGAAAGGCAGTTTGACATGATGGCGAGATAGCTCAGCTGGTTAGAGCGTATGATTCATAATCATAAGGTCCCCGGTTCAATCCCGGGTCTCGCTACTTAGGGTATTTTGAGATTTTATAAACTTTTTCATAAGTTTATAATAGTGGTTAAAGGAGTAAGACCCGTTGTTGAAAAACAGCGGGTCTTTTTTTGTGCTATTGCCAAACAAAAAAAATCCGCAGTTGCCCGAAGTTAACGGATGGCTGCGGATAATCTATGGAAACAACTAATGAATCTAATTATTTTCCGGGCGGAGTTTGCGTACTGTTACGGCTGTTTGCCACATTTCGCTTTCGCGGAGAGCTTTGAGTTCTTTTTCGAGACCTTCGCGATAGTCGGGCTTAGAGTTGGCATCGATAGAAATCTGAGCCTCGTTGCCGCATTTTACGCTTTCGTAAAGTTTCTGAACCACGGGTTTGATGGCGTCGTGGAAACGGGGGAACCAATCCAATGCGCCGCGCTGTGCTGTGGTAGAGCAGTTGGCGTACATCCAGTCCATACCGTTCTTTGCAAAGAGAGGTCCAAGACTCTGAGTGAGTTCCTCAACTGTTTCGTTGAAAGCCTCAGAGGGAGAGTGACCATTCTCGCGGAGCACTTCGTATTGAGCCAAGAGCAAGCCTTGAATAGCGCCCATAAGCGAGCCGCGTTCGCCAGTGAGGTCGGATGTGGCTTCGCGTTGGAAAGTAGTCTCAAACAAGTAGCCCGAACCGATACCGATACCGAGTGCGAGAGTTTTTTCGAGAGCCTTGCCAGTAGCGTCTTGATATACAGCGTAAGAAGAGTTCAAGCCGCGGCCTTCGAGAAACATTGTGCGGAGTGATGTGCCCGAACCTTTGGGTGCAACCATTATTACGTCGATATCTTTGGGAGGAACCACGCCTGTGCGGTCGCTCCAAGTGATGGCGAATCCGTGTGAGAAATAGAGCGATTTGCCAGCTGTGAGATATTTTTTCAAAGTAGGCCATACCGACATTACAGCGGCATCTGAAAGAAGACACATTATAATAGTGCCTTTTTCGCAGGCCTCTTCAATTGAGAAAAGTGTTTCGCCGGGTTTCCAACCGTCAGCTTTGGCTTTTTCAAAAGTTTTGCCGGCGCGTTGACCAACAATTACATTAAAACCATTGTCGCGGAGGTTTTGCGATTGTCCGGGACCCTGTACACCGTAACCAATTACGGCGATGGTTTCGTTTTTTAAAATTTCACGTGCTTTTTCCAAAGGAAATTCTTCGCGGGTCATCACATTCTCGATAACGCCGCCAAAATTCATCTTTGCCATTTCTATATTGTTTTTTTATGATTTGTTATGTTTTTATTTTGCACAAAGGTAGAGATTATTTTTTAAAGAGGAGAGATTTTGAGGAAAATTTTTGAAAATTTGAAAAACCTTTATTATCTTTGCATATTAGATGGATATATAACCTATCAAATATGGACACAATGGAAACAGCATTACCTTCACCAACGAGATGCCGCTCTTTATGCGGCTTGAAAAGCTAGCAGAGTACTCCAATTTCTCACCCAAGCAGCAGATGCAGTACGACGATAGCTACAACAACTATCTTGCAACACAACTTTCGCTTTCCGAAATCTCAAACCTCTAACCACTATGCCATATATCTTGAATACTACACCAAAAGTAAATAATGCTTTATGGGGGGGGAAACCGACCTTCTTAAACTTATTTTGTGCAATTCACCGCCGTAGAAGTGCCACGCTATGTCGTAACACTTCTGCGGCGTTTTTTTTATCCAACAATGTATAATTATAAAACTCTAAACAAGATGAATTTAAAGACTTTCTTATCAACATTACTTCTGATGCTACTCTCAATAGGAGTGTATGCACAGAATACAAAAAAACCATACGTAGTAATCGACCTAGACGGTGTTGCCACATTTTACTATAACAACAGCCAACCCCAAGGAGCATTGTCGATACAAAGGTATTGGGATGATCCAAGTTGGCCTAATAATGTCAGAGAATCTGTAAAAAAGGTAGTGTTCGATCTTTCGTTTAATGATTATAAACCTACTGTATGCTCCTATTGGTTTCATGGATATTCCAATCTCACCGAAATTACTGGTATGAAAGAGTATCTCCATACTGAGAATGTTACGAATATGCAGTTTATGTTCGATGATTGCCGTAGTCTTATCTCCCTTGATTTGAGCAACTTTAATACTGCGAATGTTAAGAATATGCAGAATATGTTCAGTGATTGCCGTAGTCTTATCTTCCTTGATGTGAGCAACTTTAATACTGCGAATGTTACGAATATGCACATGATGTTCTATCGTTGCAAAGGTCTCACCAACCTTGATTTAAACAGCTTTGATACAAAAAATGTTACGACTATGTATTGTATGTTCTCAGCTTGCAACAGCCTTACTACCCTTGATGTAAGCAACTTTAATACTGAGAATGTTACGGATATGGAGCATATGTTTAGTGGATGCGAAAGACTTACTAACCTTGATTTAAGCAGCTTTAAGACACCGAATCTTACAATAACACGTAGTATGTTCGATAGTTGCAGCAGACTTACTACCATTGATTTAAGTAACTTTAATACAGCGAATGTTACGAACATGGAGAGTATGTTTTGTCAATGTTATAGACTTAACACTATTTTTGTAGGTGATGATTGGTCTACCGCTTCATTAACTGATCCAAACCAAACAGTATTTTGGGAATGTAACCAAATCTATGGGGGAAAGGGTTCTAAGAGTAGTAATTATGGAAGATATGTAAGAGCAGACTATGCACACATTGACGGTGGCACTGATAACCCTGGCTTTTTAACTAAGTCGGGGGAGCCGGCTTACGTTTCTCATTTTTCTCCTTACGCCGTAATTAGAGGTAACACAGTTACATTCTATTTCGACGAAAAAAAAATTGATGGAGCACTGCCATTGAGAACAAAACAGGATGATAAAAACTGGACTTCCGATATCTGCACATCTATCGCCAATGTTCGTTTCGACGATTCGTTCTACACTTTCACCCCAACAAAGCTATCATATTGGTTTTATGGCATGAGCAACCTCTCACAAATAGACTTTGACCACCTCTATACTGGAAATGTGGAATATATGGACGCTATGTTCCAATTTTGTAAGAGTCTATATACTTTAGACCTCTCAGGGTTTAATACCGCCATTGTAACCAATATGACTCGCTTGTTTTCTGGATGCGAAAAACTCGAATCTGTATTCGTGGGTAAGAATTGGTCAACAGCTTCCGTTGCCATGTCGTCAGGTATGTTTAAAGATTGTTTAACCCTATACGGTGGCAAGGGCACATTTTATAATCCTTATTTTACCGATTGTTCTTACGCCATAATTGATGGCGGCACTGAGAATCCCGGCTACTTAACCCAATCAGGAGAACTGGCTTTTAAACGGGTTAACACTGTAATGATTACCACACTTCCTGTTACAGAATACACCGTAGGTGATGATTTCTCTCCTGAAAACGGCATACTTACAGTAACCTTTAACACAGGCGAGACGGAAACCGTGGAACTATCGAAAGCCGACATATATGGTTATGAAAAAAATACAGTTGGTGAACAGATTTTGAGAGTATATTATCGGGCTTTTAAAAATGAGTTGACCGTAATAGTAAAGGAAAAAACACCTACGCCTGTATCTGATATATCAGACATTCATTCTGTAAAAGTATGGTCATCAAACCGCACCATCTTTATCGAATCCGCTCCCGACACCAAATACACAATAATCGACTTAAATGGCAGATTAATAAAATCTGCCTCCACAAAATCAACCCGTGAACAAATCAAAATAAACAAATCGGGAATTGTGATTGTAACCATCAACGGTGCATCGTATAAATTGTCATTGTAGGGGCGTACCTCGTGTACGCGCCTATACCTCGTGTACGGTTTATCACAATACAAACAAAAATATAACCGTCGCAAAAAAATCTGCGGCGGTTTTTTATTTAAAATGATAACATCGGGATGATTATTTGCATCATTCATAAAACCTCATTATCTTTGCATCCGTAAAACTAATTAAAACTGATACTATTATGGCACGACCGATTAAAGAAACACCGATTCTCTATGGCGCGGACGCACGACGTTTTGAGGCTCGTATGAAAGAAAAACGCCACATTTCACCCGAAGAACGGGCACGCATCAAATCAAATTATGAGATGTGCATGGAGATGCTACGTCGTGGTGAAGAACGGAAAAGGAGATTAAAAGAGCAACAAAATGCAGCAGAATGTGATTGATAATACTCGGTTGAATATTGTCGAATTAGAAGAAAACGAAATTGTTACGTCATTTGACTGTGGAGATGATGACCTAAATGACTTCATTCTCTGCGAAAGTCCTTTATACCGCAAGGAGAAACTATCTGTTACATACGTTTTAGAAGATAACGCGGATTTAAACCACAACAATGTGATAGCTTTTTTCAGTCTTGCAAACGACCGAATATCAATATCTGACTTTGATAACAAGACAAAATTCAACCGATTTAGCCGTCGTTTCAATAATCGAAAGAGGTTGAAAAGTTATCCTGCTGCAAAAATAGGGCGTTTAGGTGTCTCCGTTTCAGCAAAAGGAAAAGGTTTCGGTGGAATGTTGCTTGACTTTATTAAAAGTTTCTTCGTTTCCGACAATAAAACTGGCTGCCGTTTCATTACTGTTGATGCTTACGCAGCCGCCATTCCGTTTTATCTAAGGAACGGTTTTGTACCCCTCAACGAGGAGGATGCTGATGAACCTACACGCTTGCTTTATTTCGACCTCAAAGATTTGGACGAAGATTAATGTTTTCTCCGTTATTCCCTCTCCTCGGCTTCGTCTCTTCTTGCCAGCACATCTTGCAGTTTGCCCATTGGTTTGGTAACTATGATTCGTGCCGACTGGATAAATTCGCGCACGTCGAAATCGCGGAGGTTGTTTTTGAGAAACATTTCGAGGTTGGCCTGCGTGCCGGTTTTTTCAAGCACCACAAACTCTTCTTCTTGTTCAAAAATACGAACGTTCCAAGTGTCTACAAGACTTTTGATACGGCGGAGGGTGTCTTTGCTGTCTACTGCTATTTTGTATAGGGCGAGGCATTGCGAAATAATCTGGTCTTCGCGGTAGAGAAACACCTTTGCCACCTCCACCTGCTTTTCGATACATTTGGCAAGGTGCTTGGCTTGCTCTAATGTGGAAATTATGGTGATAACAAACGAGTGCAGACCCTCGTGTACGCACGACGATGTGTTGAGGGTTTCTACATTTACCTTGTGCCGCGTAAAAATGATGGATATGCGGTTCAAAAGTCCGATGTGGTTTTCGGTATATATTAAAAAGGTGTACTTCTTTTTCATTACTCTTGGTTTTTAGGAAGTTCAAAAACTTGGTCGCCTGCGCTGCCGCCGGTCTTGATTACGGGGTAGATGTTGGTATTTTTTTCTACCTGAGCCTCAATTAAGAAAGGTCCTGGCGTGGTGAGCATATCCTCAACTGCCTGATTTAATTCGCTTTGAGTGGTTACTCGTCGGGCGGGAATATCGTATGCAGCGGCAATTTTTACAAAGTCGGGGTTTTGCAACTCTTTAAAATAGTCGTGTCCCTTGTAGTAGAGGTCTTGCAACTGGCGAATCATTCCTAAGTATTTGTTGTTCAGTATGATAACCTTGATAGGCAGACGGTATTGCATAATAGCACCGAGTTCTTCCATAGTCATCTGGAAACCGCCGTCGCCCATAAAAGCCACAATGTTGCAGCCTTGAATGGCGTTTGCCGCACCGATAGCAGCCGGAAGCGCAAAACCCATAGTGCCGAGTCCGCCACTGGTAATCAGACAGTCGGAGACAGTGTGACGGAAATACCGAGCCGCCGCCATCTGGTTTTGTCCCACGTCGGTAACGCACACCGCACCCATTGGCAAACGCGACGAAACAGCATCCACAACCCTTCCCATACGTAGTTCCTCGGCATTGGGGTCGAGGTCGTGGTTTATGATTTTTTCAAGTTCGGTTTGTCGGTAGAAGGCTATTTTTTCCACCCACTTGGGATTTTCTTTGGGTGTGATACGTTCGTTGATAAGTTTGAGGGCTGATTTTGCGTCGGCATTGATAGGCACGTAGGCGCGTTTCACCTTGTTGAGTTCGGCAAAATCAATGTCGATGTGTATAATCTTGGCTTTCGGAGCGTATTTCTTTACGTTGCCTGTTACACGGTCGGCAAAACGCATACCCACGGCAAGCAGCACGTCGCACTCGTTGGTCATCATATTGGCGGCGTAGTTGCCGTGCAGACCCACCATTCCGGCAAAGAGCGGACTGTCGCTCGAAAAAGCTGTAAGACCTTTGAGCGTGCAGCCTACGGGTATATTAAGTTTTTCGGCAAGGGTGCGCACCTCGTCGCGGCATTTGGAAATTAATGCTCCGTGACCCACCACCATAAACGGACGTTCGGCATTGTTGAGCAGAGCGGCGGCGGTGTCTATCTTGTCTACAATGGGTTTCCATTTGGGATGATAGTTGGCTATCTTGGTGCATTGATGATATTCAAACTCCTTTATGATAGATAGTTGCGCATTTTTGGTAATGTCTAATAGCACAGGACCAGGGCGACCGCTGCGGGCAATGTAAAAAGCCTTGGCGATGGTTTCGGCAATTTCGTCGGCGGTGGTAATCTGATAGTTCCACTTGGTAACGGGCATAGAGAATCCCACCACGTCGGTTTCTTGAAAAGCGTCGTAACCGAGGTCTTCGGAGTTTACCTGACCCGTGATGCACACAATGGGCACGCTGTCGAGCATAGCATCGGCAATGCCGGTGAGCAGGTTGGTAGCGCCGGGACCCGATGTGGCCATACACACGCCCACCTTGCCCGATGCTTCGGCGTAACCCTCGGCGGCGTGTACCGCTCCTTGTTCGTGGCGGAGGAGAATATGCGATATTTTTTCGCCGTGATTGTAAAACGAGTCGTAAATAGGCAGGTTTGCTCCGCCCGGATAGCCGAACACAATGTCCACGTTTTCGGCAATGAGGGCAAGCGTGATGGCTTCGGCTCCTGATATGTTGTTGTATCTCATAAAGTTGTGTTTTTAATAAAAAAGCCGCTCCAATTTATAAGGTGCGGCTTTAATATGCGTAATCAATCCCGCCGCAATTAACTTTGCGGTGTGACCACGACGGGAATATATGATACATTGTTATACATAATATAGCATTGTTTACCACCGCAAAAGTACAACTATTTTTAAAAACAACAAATTTTCTCAAAAAAACTTGACACGTATTTGATAATTCCGTACCTTTAACAAAAATTTTAAAACGGTGTCGAATGGCACGGTAAATGCACTGATTTTTTAATCAGTAATACATTATAACACCAATACAAACCACATAGCCACATGTCAGAGCGTGATTTTATATTAGAACTGATGCAGTCGACTGGAAACGACGACATGCACTATATCTATCGTGGCGAGTTTACCCAAAGTCTCTCGCACCAGATTCTATCTCTCGCCGAAAAAAATATCGACCGAGACCATATTTCGTCGAAAATAAAAAAACGGGTATTCCACATTATGGTGGAGAGTATACAAAATATATCACGCCATCAAGACGAGCCATATAAACCCGAAGAAACAGCAATCTTTGGCATTCAAAAACAAAGCGAACATTATTACATTTCCACAGGCAATATTATAGAAAACACCAAAACCGAATCGCTCTGCAGCAAGCTCGACAAAATCAACAACCTTGATCAAGAAGAACTTGACGCATTTTACCGCGAGGTACTCAGCAACGGACAACTTTCGTCGAAGGGCGGTGCGGGGCTCGGTCTTATTGAGATGGCACGCAAGAGTGGCAACAAGCTTAAATACGCTCTTGAAAAAATTAGCGAACAGATGTCGTATTTTTATCTTCACAGCAGCATCAACACTATCACGCTCAGTGAAGCCCCGGAGCCACCCGACAATTCGGTGTACTCGCTCAAATATATGACCGACCTACACAAATTCATTATCAAGCATAATGTGCTGCTGATTTATAGCACGGTGTTTGATCAAGACAGTCTTTTGAGCCTGATTCAGATAATGAAAAATAGTGGCGACACCAGCAATTCGCGCAAAAAGCTCATAAGCCTTATGGTAGAGATGCTCCAGAATATCATCCACCATGGCGATATTGAATTTGACGGAATCAAAGGCAGCAAGGGAATATTCTACATAGCCGAAAACAACGGCTGCAACGAACTCACCACCATAAACTATATCGCCAACGACGCAATAGAAAAACTCAAAGCCAAAATAGACTACATTAATTCGCTTTCTGACGAGGAGCGCGAAGACTATTACAACGAGCGTCTTTTCGATTTTAGAATGATAACCACAAAGGAGGCGGGTCTCGGCTTTATAGAGATGCGCATCAAGAGCAAGAGCCCGCTCGAGTATTTCTTTGAAAAAGTTGACGGCGATTATTCTCTGTTTAAATTTACTATCCGGCTGCTAAACAATTAATCAGATATTTACTACACTAAAAATGGAAAAACTAATTATTCAACACACCGACGAAACCCCCTCTGTAACATTGGACAAAGACAATGGAGTTTTCCACATAGGCGAAAACTCATATCCCGACGACGCACTTAGGTTTTACCACCCTGTGATAGAATGGATAAAGAAATATTGTCAGGATCCGAATCCTGAAACCGTGTTTGAGTTTGCGTTTTCTTACTTTAACACATCGAGCGAGAAGATAATCACCAAGATGCTCGACATGCTTAAAGGCATCAGCTCAAAAACAGCCCTGACGATAAAGTGGCGTTACGAATCTGACGACACTGATATGCACAAGTCGGGCATACGATTTTCTCAACTATGCGGCATGCATTTCGAGTTTGAAGAAATAGAGTGTTGACAATAAAAAAAGCGGACACCATGGCGGCGCCGCTTTTTTAAGAGATAAAGCACTATGGCTTATTGGATTTCTACCGAAGTCTTGGTGTCTTGATGAGCCGCCTTAGGTACTTTGATAGTGAGGATACCGTTGACGTAAGAAGCCGAAATAGCGGACGTGTCAACATCCTTCGGTAGTGTGAACGAACGACGGAAAGAACCGTAAGAGTATTCTCTGCGGTATACGTCAGACTTGTTGTTTTGCTCAGTCTGGGTTTCGCGTTCCACCTCTATCGACAATTCGTCGCGCAGGATATTCACCTTGAAATCTTTTTTCTCGTATCCCGGGGCGGCCATGTCGATTACAAAGTCGGTGTCGGTTTCGCTGATGTTTACAGCCGGAATGCAGAACTGTTTTTTGTTCTGGTAGTAAGGGGTGAAAATTCCATTGTCAAAAATGGAGTCCGAATTTAATAATCTTTGCAACATATTTGCCTCCGTATTTAAATTGTTATATGATTTCATATTCTATAAGTTTTAATTGGTTTGACATTTCATAAACCAATTTTTCAAACCGTGTGCCAATACGGGAAATTGGCAAAAATACTGCCAAAATGGCAGTAAAATGACAAAAAGTCAATGACAAAATGGCATATAGCATAATTATATATGCTAATTTTTGTAAATAGTAATATTGAATTATGTATTTTTAATATAAACATAAATTTAATACGTAAAATAAAACACTTGTTGTTAAAAATCAGTATATTTGTAACTAGTACTGTATTAGAGATTGATGAAAAGGATAATAAATATCATATTGGCTGTGGTGCTGGTGATGGCGGCCGTGCATGCTTATCCGCAGGCACAATACCGTTTTTATAGCCTTAGCAAGACCAACGGTCTCAACAACGACGTTGTAACCTCTATTACCGAAGATGGCGACGGCTTTATCTGGTTGGGCACGCAAACTGGGCTGCTGCGTTTCGACGGTCGGTCGTTTGTACCTATTTCAAGTGTCAATGACTCTATTTTGCTCGAAGGCTCAAATATTACCGACCTTAAAACCGATTCTATAGGCAATATATGGATTGCCACCGACCACGGCCTGTCGCAATATAGCATCAAAAACGAAAAACTTACCAACTATTATATTATTCACGACGGCAACCGTGTTGTTTCATACCATGTGGACAGGATCTTTATCACTCGCAACCACCTATTATTGTTTTTTACCGGCGACGGATTTCTCTACGCCTACAACAATGATAGCCAGTTGTTTGAGCCTTTTGTCTATGACTTTTTTTCACACCATAATATTAAATCGTGCTTTGTAGACGATGATGAAACTTTCTGGGCTATTGACCGAAACGCCTCTTCAATCTACCACGTGGATTTCGGCGGACGTGTTCTTGATTCGCTCGAATGTAAAAGCAAGTATCCATTTCCGCTTGTAGAAACCAACGCGTTTCTCAACCACGGCGACGGTACGGTTTGGTTGGGTTCTCATGCCGGTATTTACCAAATCGACGTTGCCAAAAGCACAGTTGCTCTGGTTGAAGACATAGCTGGACAGCCTATGCCCAAGAGTATCAAAACTTTCTTTAAACGCAGCAATGGCGACATTTGGGTTGGTACCAACGCCGAAGAGCTATATTTGGTTAACCTTAATAACAAAAGTGTTCAAATGATAGAGTCTGACCACAGCCAGCAGTCGTTGCGCAGGCTCAACAGTGTTACTGTGAATACCATTTACGAAGATAGCAACTCGCTGCTCTGGTTCGGCACTTGGCACGGATTGTCGTTCCTGAGCCTCAATAATCCAATCAAGTTCAACGCCATTAGTTATCCTGAAAATTCTAAAATATTGAAGTTGAACCAAATTTCGTCGATATGTCAGTCGCCAGATGGCGTTTTAACTATAGCCAGCGACGGCGGTGGTATTGTTTTTTGGGACGGATATAGCAACAGCAACAGTGGCGAGTTTACCGAAAATACGCCAAATAGCCACATGAGATCATCGTCGGTACTCGCTATTGCATACGACAAGGAAGGCAACCTTTGGTCGGGTGGATACAACAACCCTCTTCATAAACTCAGCCGAAACCACAAAGTATCAGAGTCGTACAGCTTGGTAAATACCATAAAAGAAGTTACAAGCGACTTTATTACCGACATTCTCATCGACCGTCAAGATCGTATCTGGGTGCTTACCAACGGTGCAGGATTGTTGAGATTCGACCCTAAGACCAAGAAATTCAGCCGTGTGTTGTGCGATTCAAGGCTTGTGGAGCCGGTGAGCATGTACGGCACCTGCCTCGAAGAAGGTCCCGACAGCACCATCCTCGTAGGCACTTACTCTGGTATGTATGTTTATTATCCAAACCACGACATCATAGAGAACTATGCTTTCAGTTATGGTTCGCCTTATAGTATAGCGCACAATGTGGTAAACGATATTTTGTTCGATTCGCACAACCGCGTTTGGGTGGTAACGCCCGCAGGTATCGACAAGTTCGACATCCGCCACGGTATATTCACACATTACTCGGGGGGAAATGTTATCAAAAACACCATTTGCTCCAGCATTATAGAGGATAATTCTCACGATTTGTGGATTACCACTAGCAACGGCATTTTAAATTTTAATCCAGAAGTCAACACTGTGACAAGGCTTTATAGCACAGATGACGGACTGCTCTCCACTAGTTTTGAGCGACATGCGGTGTTTGTGGCAAAAGGCGGCACTGTGTATATCGGCACTCACGATGGAGTGGTGTATTTTAACCCGTCAGAGATAAAGGCAGTGACTAATGTTGCTAAACCTGTGATTACAAGTTTGTTGCTAAGTTACAACAAGGTTTCACCCGACTCTGCCAATTCTTTTTTGCGGCAGTCGATTTCTTGCACCGATTATCTTGAACTCGATTGGCGCAATACCGCTTTTTCGTTTGAATTTACAGTGCTCGACTACCTTTACGGTAAAAACATCAAAATCCTTTATAAACTCGACGGTTACCAGAACTCATGGACCGACATCGGTACACGTCGCGAATTAGGTTTCACCAATCTCAACCCGGGTACTTACACGCTTCGCCTGATTGCCGAAAACTCCGACCGCATACGCAGCAAAGAACGCACTTTGGTGATAAGGATACTTCCGCCTTGGTATAGGACTAAGGGCGCTATCGCAGGTTTTGTTGTGCTCGGACTGCTGCTGTTTTGGCTTATACACGTTTTGAGAGTGCGTGGCATTCGTCGCCGTCAAACAGAGCTGGAGGAGATTGTAGACAGCCGTACGCTTGAACTTGTAAACCTCAACTCGGTGCTTGAGCAGCGCAACGAGGAGATGATGCAGCAAAAAGAGGAGATACAGTCGCAGCGCGACGAACTATTTGAAAAAAATAGCCAACTGCATACCAGCCGCAAGGCTATCCAACAGTCGTATCAGAGACTTTTAGACCTCAGCGAACTCGATAAGCAGATTTCAAGCGCCACCAACATTGAGTCGATACTGCAAACTGTGTATAACAATAAGGTGGTTTCGCTGGCGGGATGCGGATTGTGCATCTGCAAGCGTACCAAGAAACCGAGCATTATAGAGTTTTCGCCATATATCGAAAATGAAGAGATTTGCCATCTTGACGACGAAAAATTGTCGGAACTTATGGAGCCTCTTACCTATGCTTGTTTTTTCAATCGTCAGGAGATAGTAGCCGACAACTCATCAGACTATGAAGTAACACCGTTTTTGGCAGAATTAGGTTACCGCACTTGCGTAAGAATCCCGCTCTTTAATGCCGACGAAGTGTGCGCCGTTATGATTATCAACAGCCACAACGAAAACGCTTTCACCAAAAACGACATAGCGATTTTTAAAGTGATAGCCTCTTACAGCGAGATAGTGATTGAAAAGGCTGACGCATATTCGCAGATAGCATCCAAGAATGCTGCCATCAACGGCAGTATATCTTATGCCAAAACCATCCAAAAACTGTTCTTGCCTCAGATTGAGGATTTTAAACAGCTCTTTGAAGCCGAGGTAATCGACCGTCCTAAAGATATTGTGTCGGGCGACTATATTTGGCAGTGTGTGGAAAAATCCGAAAATGGCTTTATGGTATTCTGCGCTGTGGTGGATTGTACTGGACACGGCGTACCAGGCGCGTTTATGAGTTTGATATCTAACCAAATACTGCGCGATGTGGTGCAAACGATGAAGGTTACCGAACCTATGGACATTCTCGCTCAAGTGTCGGAAACCACAGCCCAGATGCTCAAACAAGACAACGGCGAAAACAAAGACGGTATGGATATGTCGTTGTGCCGGTTTGATGTTGATGAAGAAGGAAACATGTATCAGTTTGTATATTCTGGTGCTAAATGTCCGATACTATTCTGTAGGCACAACAGTTCAGAATGTGTGATGATTCCAGCCGACCGAATCTCTATTGCAGGAGGTACGCGCCGTCAATCTGATCGTCCTCAATTTACACAGCAGGTGTTTGAGATTATTCCTGGCGACACTATTTATATGTATAGCGACGGTATTATTGACTTGAACAATACCGAACGCACAAGGTTTGGCCGCAAACGCCTTATCGAGGCTGTCAATAATGCATCATCGTTGTCGCCCGACATTCAGAAACAAAAGATTGAACGTGTGCTCAATGCCTTTTCAAGCGGTACCGAGCAGCGTGACGATATTACTTTCTTGATTCTGAAAATCAAAGAGAAAGTGGAGATAAAAGGGTAGAATTAAAACCTTGTAGCCTTGATATCGAGGTCTGGTACATACATCCAGAAACCTTTGTCGTACTTATAGCCGTCGAAACTGCCGTCGGGACCCATGAATTTTGTGTTGCCTTTGTATTCTGACGGAGAGGCGAGGTGGTCGGCCACAAACATCTTGAGTTTCTTGTCGTAACGGAGGCTCATTACGGCGCGTTCGGTAAACTCAAATATCAGTCGGTCTACTTTTTTGTTGTGCTCGTTGATGAAATGACCACCGAAAATTATCTCGCCGCCGTTGTTGGTAGCTATTCGCACTTGTTCCAGTACTTTGCGGTTTACAAATAGGTCGCCGCCGTCCCAACCTATGAGGGCGTAAATGTTGCTTTTCTTGCCGCCTAACTGCACAAGGTCGTAATATATGGCTCCGTACCAATTGGATGCCTGCATATTAGCGTTTGAGGGGTTGGTAGTGCCGTCCGACATGTCGTTGAGACGGAGAGCTACCACATCACCTTGTACATTAATCTGCACTATGCCGTAGTATTTGTAGTTGCCGTCGGCAAATTGCAGCCCCCAAGTAAAAATCCTAAACTTGTTGTCGGGACTTTTTAGCACCGACACAGGCTTGTTGTTGTCGAATGGATAACTCATGGTTTCATCTTTGCCCAATAGATTCCAAAACTCGTTGTCAAATTGGGTTACCAAAGCTTGGCGTAGCGAATCGTTTTCGGCATTACGGGCCTGTTCAAGTAGTGCTACGGAGTGGCTTATGCCATTTTCAAAATCTGAATCCACCTGGGCGGATACGGAAAATGCTATAAATAAAGGTATTAATGCTAATAGTCTTTTCATGATTCTCTTTTTTGGTTTGTTTAACGTAATACTGTGTGTAAAATATTGCAAAGTAAAGCAAAAAATTATAATTTTGTGAAAAACTAAAAACAGATTGAGCAATGAAACTAAAATGTATGGTAATTGACGATGAGCCACCAGCCGTGCGGCTTATGCAGAATTTTATCGAACGCACTCAGAATCTTGAATTTGTGGGCGGATACACCGACAGCGTAGAAGCAGTGCAGATTATAAAGCAGAATCCACCCGACGTGCTTTTTCTCGATATCCAAATGCCCGACTTGGACGGTATGCAGCTATCGAAGATGGTGCCGCCAGAAACCAAAATTGTGTTTTCAACAGCCTACAAAGAGTATGCGTTCGACAGTTACGATGTTAGCGCTATCGACTATTTGCTCAAGCCTATAAGTTATGCCAAGTTTCTCAAAGCAGTGCAAAAATGTGTAGACTGGTATGAGATGAAATTAGCATCCGAAACACCATCACCCGCCCCTGCCGTGTCAACTCCTGCCAATAGCGACAATTTTTTTATCAAGAGCGACTCTTTGCTAGTGCGTATTGATACGTCAGAAATATTATATATCTGTGCCTTAAAGGATTATGTGCGCTTTGTGTTCGATAGCGGACGCAAGCCTATCATCTCGCTTATGACCATGAAAAACCTTGAGCAGATGTTGCCTGCCGACAAGTTTGTCCGTGTAAGCCGTTCTTATATAGTGGCTATCAATAAGATACGCTCGGTAGATAAAAACAACTGTATATACATCGGCGACGAGGTAGTACGCGTTACCGATGTATACAGCGACCAATTCAAAAAGTTTATTGGCGGGTGTTAGGGCGTTTGATAGTTAAGTTTTGTTTATAAAATGGCTTTTCTAATGCACCGATAAAGGAATAATCATTGGCGGTTGCTATTTTGGCACGTTTGGCTATAGGAGCTTGATTGCCTGTGATAAGCGAAATGGCTTTTGCAAAAAGAGGTTCTTCTACATTGCCGAGCGAACTTTCAAAAAAGTCGGGAAGCAAGTAATCGGGAGTAAATCCGTCTTTAAAATTCATTTCGCCAGCAGAGTTTTTACAAACTCCTACCACAAGATAAAGCGCCCATTCTGAATAGCTAATTCCATCGCTATCAAAGCCTTGGTCGTAATTGTCGTTGATTAGCAAATTGGTGGTGTATTTGCCGTAAGTAGGTGTACCTATTAGTACCACGTCCATATAGGGTTGAAGACCAGAAATTAACTCCTCGCTTGCAGATGCCGTTTGGTATGATGTTAGCACATAGAGCTTGTTGATGTTGAGATGGGTATCTTGAGCCGAAAAATAAGAGTTAGGATCTTGGTTTTCTTCTTTTAGCATTTTTGCAAGAATGGGGTTGACCTCGGTTTGAATTAAGATTTTACCTTCGTTGCCGGCAGGTACAATCATAGAAGCTATTTTTTCGAGAGTAGAGATATATCCGCCTCCGTTTATCCTTAAGTCTAAAACAAGTTCGGTAATCTGATCTGATTGGAGCTTTTTAAAAGCCTGTGTAAGAGATTCGGTGCCGTCGTCGAAACTATCGTAAAGGAAATATCCTATTTTGTGGCCGTCGATTTCGTGTGTAGAAACTTGCAGCACAGGGTCGATATCCATGCTCTTTTTGGTGATTAGGGGCGATGTGTATTCGGTGTCGTAATATTCACGAGCCGCCCAAATTCCGTTTGGAACTGATAGCTTAGAGTATGTAAGTGTGTACGAATCAAGACTTAGTAATGATTTGTAATTCGTTTTGTTGAGGGTTTGTTTGTTTACTTTGGTAATCACATCGCCGCGCTTTATACCAGCTGCCTCGCCAGGCGAATTTTTGTAGACATATTGTACGTATGCAACCACATTGTCGCTATTTAATCGGTCTGTATCTAAAAGGTAATAGATACCGTCGGTAACATATATATTGTTGAGATGGTTGTCGGCTTCGGTATAGTTGTTCATAATAGCGGAGAAACGATCTTCGGGGTAAAGAAAATACTCAAACACATCTTTGGGAGTGTTGAATTTGGAGAAGTCTAGATGCGCAGGAATATTGGAGTTCCAATAATAGTAGTCGCGCATTGTTTCCCAAACAAAGCGGTGGATGGTGTAGTTTTTTTTCTGGTTGTTAATTGGAACTGGTTCGTCCTTGTCGTCTTTATGGCATGCACTTAGGAGTATGGTGGCAAGCAGCAGAAGTGAAGCTATTTTTTTCATGGTGTTTAAGATTAAGTTTTTAAGTATGACAAATTAAATGAAATAATCCCCTAAAATGTAAAAAAAACAGTTAAAAAAGTTAAATATTTAAAATGACAGGCAACACTCTGGGTGAGAAAATAGTTTTTGTTATATATTTGCATACTCAATTATCTAATTCCGTACATATAATGATTAAGAAAATTTTCCTATTGTTGCTTGCTCTTAATGTGGCAGGCGCATATGCCCAAAACGACGAATGGTTTGATCAGAATGGCAATATCTTGCCTGAATATTTGGATGATAACGGATTACTTGCCGACGAGTATCTTGCCGATGTTTACGAGTTTACTTCGTTAGACGAGGCTCTCGCCAATCCGTTGAAGGTGATTAAACTTAACCTTTCGAAAAAAGGTTTGGACGAGTTTCCTTCCGAGATTGTGCAGTTCCATAATCTCCATGTGCTTGATTTGGATTCTAATAAACTCACTTCTGTTTCGCCCGAAGTGGCAACACTACCTAACTTGCAATATCTTGTGCTTAGTCACAATATGCTCTCTGAAGTGCCATCTGAAATAGGAGGGCTCAAAAACCTGCTTTTGCTCGACCTAAGCGACAACCGTCTGAAATCTTTGCCAGAGGATGTCTGCTTGCTCGAAAACCTACGATATATTATCTTAGACGGGAACGGTTTAGAATCGCTTCCTGATTCAATTGGTTCAATGTCAAAACTTTCCAATCTGTCGGCCACTCACAACAATATCAAACAGATTCCGCAGTCTATTGGTTCGCTCTCCCTGCGGAACCTCGACCTTTCTTACAATCAGATTTCTGCGCTGCCATCTACATTCGGCAACCTTCAGACTATGATGATTTGCGACCTTTATCACAACAACATATCCACACTCGACGAAGATTTTTGCAAGTTGAAACAGCTGCTGTATCTCGATCTTTCGCACAACAGCCTCACCTCACTGCCTCAGAACTTAGGCAAGATGTCGTTTATGCGCATGCTCAACCTTAGCGACAATCAGATAACCGTTCTTCCGTCGTCGATAGGTGAGATGTCGATGTTGCAGGAACTCGACGTTTCGCAAAACAACTTGAATGCCATTCCTAAGACCATAGGAAAACTTTCGTTTATTTCAAGGCTGCTCCTCGGGTTCAACAATATTTCGCAGATTCAGCCTGCTCTGGCAAAACTCAAAAAAGCCGAAGAGATAAATCTCGAAGGCAACAATATTTCGCAAAGCCAGATACTTAAAGCCAACAAGTTTTCAAACATATCATCATTCAAATTCTAACACAATGAAAATTCGTACAGGAATAGGATTCGACGTACACCAGCTTGCCGACGGCATTCCGTTTTTTGTCGGCGGTATCAAAATAGAACACACCAAAGGCGCGGTAGGACACAGCGATGCCGACTGCCTTATCCACGCCATCTGCGACGCTCTGCTCGGTGCTGCCAATATGCGCGACATAGGCTACCATTTTCCCGACACCGACCCGCAATACAAGGGCATTGATTCAAAAATACTTTTGCGTAAGACCTGCGAGATAATCCGTGGAGCGGGTTACTCAATATCCAATGTCGACAGCGTTATCTGTCTGCAAAAACCCAAAATCAAGGACTATATTCCTCAGATGCAGAAGGTTTTAGCCGAAGTGATGACCCTCGACCCCGACGATGTTTCCGTCAAAGCCACCACCACCGAACACCTCGGCTACACGGGTAGGGAAGAGGGAATAGCTTGCTATGCTAATGTATTAATTTATAAATAGCGTTTAGTTAACACTCCTTTGTTATTTTTGCCGAGAAAAAAAATAACAAAAGTGGACTACTCAGACCGTACCAAAGAACTTGCTACCAAGAAGATAAACTCGCTTCTGTGGGCTTACGCACTGCCTTCGATTATTAGTCAGATAATAGCATCGCTCTACAACGTTACCGACCGTATGTGCATAGGTCAAGGCGTTGATTCTATGGCTATTTCGGGGTTGACAATCACATTCCCATTTATGAACATCATTCACGCCTTTGGCGCGCTTGTGGGTGTGGGCGCAAGTGCAAGAATGTCGATTGTGCTTGGCAAAAAAGATATCAATTGGGCAGAAAATATTCTTGGCAACGCCGTTTACCTTACCTTTGTGTTTGGTGCGCTATTTATGACAGCGGGTTATCTCTATATCGACGATATTCTTTTGCTGCTTGGAGCCACTCCGCTTAACGTTAGCTATGCACGTGAGTATATGCTTATTGTGCTGCCCGGAATGTTTTTTACCACGCTGAGTTACAACCTTACAGGAATGATACGTTCCTCAGGTTACCCCAAAAAATCAATGTATATTTTAGGAGGTGGTGCGGTGCTCAACATCGTGCTCGACCTTTTGTTTATATTCGTGTTTAAACTCGGCATCTCTGGTGCGGCGTGGGCTACCACAATATCGATGGTGGCAACGGCTGTGGCATCGGTTTGGCATTTTGTAAAGAAGGATTCGTTTATACGTTTCCGCCGTCACGCTTGGCAGCCTAAGTTCTACATTTTTAGAAACATACTGTTGATAGGTATGAGTCCGTTTTTGATGAACCTTGCCGCAGCGGGCGTAGTGGCTATGTTGAACCGTCAGATAACCGTTTATGGCGGTGAAAACGCGGTTTCGGCATACGGCATTATGAATAGCTTTGGCAATATGGGCGTGCTTATAATCCTCGGTATATGTCAGGGTATGCAGCCAATTGCGGGCTACAATTACGGCGCTGGATTAAAAGACCGTCTCAAAGAGGTGCTTTTCCTTTCGATGAAGATTAATATGATAATCGGTTTGGCGGGGGCGTTGCTTGCCTGCCTTTTCCCGCGACTTTTGGCACACGGATTCACTGGCGACCGAAACCTTATAGAACTCTGCGTGCCGTGTTTCCGCTATATGATGTGTATGATGCCGTTGATTGGTTTTACCATTACCAACTCAAACTTTTTCCAATCAATCGATAAGCCGTGGGTGGCAATAACCACAAGTCTTTTGCGTCAAGTGATTATCTTGCTGCCGTTTATATATATCTTCCCCTCGGTATTTGAGCATTTTGGAGGCAGTGGACTCACTGGCATTTGGTTTTCTGGCACACTTTCGGATATCCTTGCCGCCGTTATTTCAGGTGGATTGCTCTATTCGCAGAGAAAGGTGTTTGTGTAAATTATTTTGGATTATCAAACTAATTTAGTATTTTTGCAGTTGAACAATAAACGCTACATACTATGGCAGATTCACGATACCTCAACCCATATACCGACTTTGGCTTCAAGAAACTCTTTGGCACGGAACTCAACAAAGACCTCTTGATAAGTTTCCTCAATGCCCTTTTTGAAAAGAGCAACCAAATACCCAAAGACGAAATTGAGGATTTAACCTATCTCAACGCCGAGAAACTCGGACGTTCGGCATCGGAACGTCGTGCCATATTCGACGTTTACTGCACTACCAAAAGCGGCGCAAAGTTTATCGTAGAGATGCAAAACGTTTTCCAACAGTTCTTTAAAGATCGTAGCCTCTATTATTCATCGTTCCCCATCCGCGAAATGGCAAAAAAAGATACCACAAACGAACATTGGAACTACGAACTCAACAAAATCTACACTGTTGGCATTTTGAATTTTGTATTCAAAGACGAGGTTCAGGACGAAGAAAACGGTGAGTATAGAACCATCAACGAATTTTCGGATGATGACCTATTTCACGTAGTGATGCTTGTAGACGTGAGCACCGGCAAAGTGTTTTACAAAAAATTGGCGTATCTCTATCTTGAAATGCCCAAGTTCAGCAAGACCGAGACTGAACTTCACACGATGTACGACAAATGGCTGTTTGTACTAAAAAACCTATCACGCTTGTTGGAGCGTCCCAAAGAGTTGCAAGATCGTATTTTTGATAAACTTTTCCGCCAAGCCGAAATTGCCCAATTCACCGAAAAAGAGTATTCCGATTATGAAGAAAGCCTTCACAATCTGTGGGACATCACCAACGCCATGAACGATGCCGAAATGAAAGGCTTTGGCAAAGGAAAAGAAATCGGTTTGGAGGAAGGTATTGCTCAAGGCATTGCACAAGGCAAAGCAGAAGGCATTGCCGAAGGCGCTCAATCCGAAAAACTTGACACCGCCAAACGTATGAGAACCAAAGGTTTTGATGTTCAGACTATTGCTGATTTAACTCAACTCCCCATCTCCGAAATCGAAAAGTTGTAAGGAATTATCCTTTCCGTGTTTTCCGTGGATAATTATTTTGCAATATCAAACAAAATAATTACCTTTGCATCAAACCTTTAAACATCTGTAAATATGGCATAATGAAATACATTTCTTTTCTATATATTGTTGTAATCTTTGCTTTAATAGGTTGTCGAAACGAAAACGAATATCTCGAGTATCAAGAACCTATTAATGAAAAATATTTGCGTGAAATATACAATGAATCTGGTAGTAATCATTGGGTCGGAAGATATGTTATGTTGGATTATGATTTTTTTATTGGAATTGAAACCCCTATAGAAAATCGTTTCGCAATGGTGTTTGCTAAGGATAATGACAAATGTAATTCTTTTGAATATGATGCTATAGTTATGTATCTGCCTAATTCACAGGATAGTATTTCTTATTATTATAAAAACAATTTGATTAAAATTCAGTCTTATATTGAACAATCATCATATTTCAATCAAAATTGTAAGTTTAAAAACAAGGTTAATGTATTGAAATATGTTGTTCAACAACTGATATGTTTTTTGGAAATCCCTAAAAATTGTACTGGTACTTATGCTGATACGAAACGTAAAAGATGTATTCAACTTATTGATGAAGATATAAAAGACGATACTATTTGTTGGACTTTTGGTAGTACCATCAAAAATAATACTTATTCCTTATCATTGCTTAAAACTAACGAAAGCGTAAACCTACTTTTACAATGAGAAAATCTATTTCTTACATATTATTGATATTATGGTTAGTTGTTGTAGTATCTTGTGTTAATGAAGAATCTAAAGTTGCATTAGAGAACTCAAAAATCGAATTATGGGGTGAGGAAATACAACTGAATGGAAATCCGGCTCCTGAATTAGTGGCAGAGTTAGAAAAGGGAAACGTGGATTATGTTTTCAGTTTTAGTAATATGCTCCACTTGTCGATTATTATAGAACCTCCTTATATTTATCATTGTTTTATAATTGAGCAAGTATTAGATAATAAACAACTCAGTTATTTGAAAATTGATGATGCAGCACGTCTCCATTTTGTTCCGCAATATGATTCGCTTAAATATGATTTAAATTTTAAATTTGATGATGTTAAAAACGGTTTATTCTTTTCATCGAAATTTGATTCTGTCCCTTTATTTAGAGCCAAATCTGAAAAATATAATCAGTTGCTGACTTCGTGTGATGATGATAAAGATTTTTCCGATTATTACAAAAAATCTCTTTATTTTAATAGTGATACTATAATTGATTCTTATGATAGAGATTCTCATTTATTTGGATTGATGGAAATACTATTGGTTAGGTTGGCCGTATCACCTGTATTTGATGATTATCCAATTTTAGATTGGATTTTCCTTGATGGTGATAATATATGTACTCATGGTCCCATTGGTCAATTTTATCCTGATTATTCTAATGATAATCCCGCAGAGTTATTGAAGGATTATATCTCACGATGGAATGAAGGGTATAATGCAGGAAGTCTTATTTCAAAACACGACGGACGTCGATATGACACTAAAATTTTTAGTTATAACAAAGGTCTGATAAATAATCTTGAAACCAAAACGCATGAAATTGACAGTTTGTTTAAATCCGGTTGGTATATTTACAACTATCATTATAGTTATTATTTCGCCTTCTCTGTAGATAGTATTAACATTAAGCGAAAGTTTATCAATGCTAATTATCTTAAGTCATCTCGATTTGGAATAGAATAGATGTGATGTATTTTTGTTTAAAAAACTAATACCCCTCTTTGATAAATCCGCCCCAAATTTCATTAGCCAATTGCCGCATATACGCTGCAGAAAATCCTGCGCCACCTTTGTAATGCAGGCAGCCGTGGGTTTTGGCTATGGTTTCGGTGTAATCTTTTAGGGCGTAGACAGTAAAATTATTGCGGTAGCCGTAGATTTTCAAGTCGTATTTCCAATGGTTAACAAGCGGAATTACAGAGCCTTCCGCAATGGATTTTCTATCGCCGTCTTTCTCAAATTTTAGATACGCCATACCTTCAAGCTGGCATTGGTAGTTCTTGAACATCGAAATAAAGTTGCCGAGCGAGTAATATACCAACATTCGGTGACCGTTCTCCTTTTCGAGCCATTCCATAGGTTCCACAATATGGGGATGCGAACCAATCACCACGTCAACCTCGCAATCGAGGAATATCTGTGCGAACTTTTTTTGGCTTTCGTCGGCTTCGAGCTTGTATTCTGTGCCCCAATGCGGAAACACAATTACAAAATCTGCCATCTGCTTAGCCTTTGCCACATCGCGGCGGATTTTTTCCTCGTTGAGAATGTCGGTGGCGTAAGGGTACGAAAGCATCTGACCATCTTCGTTAACGCCGTAAGTGTAGTTTAAGAGCGCAAACTTGATGTTGTTTTTTTCTACTACTATAATGGTGTCAACTGTTGAGGCATCTTTGTGAATGCCTATTACGGGTATGTCGGGGTAATTAGTTTCCCAAAATTCAGCCGATTTTTGCACTGCCAACATACCGTGGTCGAAAATATGGTTGGTAGCCATAGTTACAATGTTGAATCCTGCATTGACAACGGCGTGACCCACGGCGTCGGGCGAGTTGAATTTTGCATATCCGTGATAGCTGCCCCATCGGTTTTCGGGCTTTACATCTTTGAGTTCTACATCTGATGCCTTGTAGCCGTTGTCGCCTCCGAGAGGGGTTTCTTGATTGATAACGCGGAGGTCGCCAAGAGCAACGTATGGCTTGATGTTGTCGTAATTGTGGTCAAAATTATAGGAGTTTCCCTTTTTGCCCGCCTCGAGCATATACCAGTCGTAGAGGTTGTCGCCCACGGCTATAAGAGTGGCGGAGAGAGGATTGCTTATAACTTTGACTACCGAGTCGGGTGGTATAGTGTCGGTAAGTGCCTTCTGGTTAGGGTTTACCAAACAGCTTGCGTTGGCTGTAATCACCATCGCCGATGCAATAAGGATTGCTGATATGATGTTATGCTTTTTCATAATGTTAAATTATTGGGCAAAAATCTTACCATACGGCAAACGTGTTTAGCATTTTTTTCCTAAAATCAATCTGATAACTGGTAAAAAAGCGAAAAAAACACTTAAAAATGTACGAATAATGCTTAATGCATACTGTTTTTTTAATGAAATCTAAAATTTTAGATTTATTTAACTTAATTTATATATTTTTGCACTCGGAAAAGAAAAGATTTGGTTTGCTAAGGCAACAATAGAATCAATTTAATTAACACATTAATTAATTAACAATTTAAAGTAATACTTTTTATTATGGGCAAAAAAAGATTATTGTTACTATTATCTATGCTTCTGTTTGCCTGCGCTACACTTCAAGCGCAAGACAAGACAGTAACTGGCAAGGTAACAGGCGATGATGGTAATCCAATTTTCGGCGCTACAATCGCTGTTAAGGGAACTACCATCGGCACTATCTCTGGTGAGAACGGTGCTTTCACTCTCAAAGTACCTGAGCGCGTTGCCAACGACTCGCTCGTATTCTCTTACATTGGTTATCAAGACCAAGTACAATCAATGGCGGGACGCACTACAATTGATGTTGTAATGATGCAAGCCGACCTTCAGGTAGAAGAGGTTGTAGTTACAGCACTCGGTATTTCGCGTGAGAAAAAAGCCCTCGGCTATGCTGTTACCGATGTTGATGGAGAAGAACTTTCAAAATCGCGTGGCGGTTTAAACAACCCTGTTAACGCATTGCAAGGCAAGGTTGCAGGTTTGCAAATCAGTTCTGGCGCAGGATCTATGGGCGGTTCCTCTAAGGTTATTATCCGTGGCAATAACTCGCTCAGCGGTAGCAACCAGCCATTGTTTGTGGTAGATGGTGTGCCGATCGAAGGTAAGGACTATAACTCGATAGACGCTCAGCGTGGTGCTGGTGGCTACGACTATGGTAACCTTATTCAGGATATCAACCCCGATGATATCGAAAATATTTCGGTGCTTAAAGGTGCAAGTGCTACAGCCCTTTATGGTAGCCGCGCATCCAACGGTGTGGTTATGATCACAACCAAGAAAGCTAAGAAAGGCTCAGGATTTAATGTAGATTTTACCTCTACTCTTGGTTTTGAGGTAGTTACCAAACTTCCAAAACTTCAGAACCAGTATGGTGGCGGTTACGGCTACGAGGCTCTCGATGGTGAAGACGACTTTGGTGAGGCTGAAATCAATGGCATAAAATATACCACAGTAGACTACGAGATGGACGAAAGCTGGGGTCCAAAATTCGACGGTCGCCAAGTGCTTTCGTGGTATGATCTTGCTAAATGGGAGGTCAGCGGCAAACAGGGCAATCCTACTACTTCGCCTTGGAGTCCTTCAAGTTCCGATGTTCGCGACTTCTTTAAGTTAGGCATTTCGCAGCAGACCAACATTGCAATTTCGCAATCTACCGACAATGGAGCATTCCGTATCAGTTACACCAACAGCACTTTGGATGGCTATGTTCCCAACTCGTCGATGTATAAAAACACCATTAATGTTAGTGGCAACATCACCAGCTTCGACAAGAAATTTGATGTGTTCACCAATGTAAGTTACTTCAACAGCCGCACCAAAGGTCGTCAGGAGATAGGCTACGGCGACAACAACTATATGGTTAAGTTTACCCAGTGGGGTCAGCGTCAGTTGAATATTAACGAATTGGAATCTATTTATCAATACCCCGATGGTACTATGGCTTCGTGGAACCGCAATAGTTACGACGATCCGAGCGCAGCATATCACAACAATATATATTGGAGCCGTTACAAAAACTATGAAAACGACGAACGCAACCGTGTATATGGAAACCTCGGTACAAGTTACAAGATTTTCCCCTTCTTAAAGGCTCAATACAAGGTCAACCTCGACTTCTTTGTTGATAAACAATACGAGCGCAACGCTGTTGGCTCTGTTGAGCAGTCGAAATATAAAGAAACCAGCCGTCAGAAATACGAAATCAACCACGAGTTTGTACTTTCTTACAATCAACGTTTTGGCGACTTTGGTGTTTCGGCATTGGCAGGTGCCAATATTATGAAGAGCCGTTACGAATATGTTTATGGCGAAACAGTAGGTGGTTTGGCAATTCCTGATTTCTACAACTTGAAAAACTCAATTGTGGCAGCCGACGGTTTCAATAGGCGTGACGAAAAAGGTATCAATTCATTATTTGGCGATGTCACCCTCAGCTGGTTGGATATGATTTATCTTGAATCTACTATCCGTAGCGATAAATCTTCAACATTGCCACAAGGCAACAATGTGTATGTATATCCTTCGGTTACAGCAAGCTGGCTGTTCTCCGAACTTCTCAAAGATAAAATGCCATGGTTCTCGTACGGTAAATTACGCGTTGGATATGCTATGGTGGGCAACGATACCGATGTATACAGTGTTTACGACACATACGTTGCGTATACAAAAATCGATGAGACAGCACCAGGATACCGTCTATCAAGCACTCTTAACAACAGCGAGTTGAAACCCGAATCTACCACATCGTGGGAAACTGGTCTTGAACTTTCGTTCTTTACTAACCGACTTGGTCTCGATTTTACCTTGTACAAAACCAACACAGAGAACGAGATTGTTCCTCTTACCGTATCAGGAGCCACCGGATATTTCTATAAGGTAATCAACTCTGGTGAAATCGAAAACAAGGGTATAGAAGTAGCCCTCCACGGCTCTCCTGTAAGAACTAAGGATTTTGAATGGAGTACAAGCATTACCTATGCATCCAACATAAATAAGGTAAAGAGTCTTGCCCCAGGTGTTGACTACTATCGTATTCAGGCAGCTCCTTTCCAAGCTGAGGTTGGAGCAGTGGTAGGCAAGGAGTATGGCGTAATAATGGGTACCAATTACCAATTTGACGAAAACGGCAACAAAGTGGTGAATCAATACGGTCTCTACAAAGCCACCGAAAACAATGAGCCTCTCGGCGACATCTTCCCCGATTTTACTGGTGGTTGGTCTAACACCTTTACTTATAAAAACTTTGACCTCAATGTCCTCTTAGATTTCTCCAAAGGTGGACACTTCTACAGTACCACTGTGCTTTGGGGAAGCTATTGCGGTATGTTAGAAGAAACCGCTGCTAACAATGTTCGTGAAACTGGTATAGTATCAGATGGCGTTACCGAAGATGGACAGGTGAATACCGAAGCGGTAGCTGCCCGTGATTATTATGAGAATTTTTACGATGGACCAGCTGCTCAGAGCATCCTTAGAAGCGACTATGTGAAACTTCGCGAAGTAAACTTCGGATATACATTCCGTTTCAAACCCGATTTCTTTGCTAAATCGCTCCGCCTTTCGGCTTACGGACGCAACCTCGCAGTTTGGGGTCCCGATGTTAAGCACTTCGACCCTGAGATGATTGTTACCAATGCGGGCAACACACAAGGTATCGAGGGTGGTGCTACTCCTATGGTTGCCACATTTGGTTTCACTGTTAACTTTAAATTCTAAACAAGGAGGATTATAAAATGAAAAACATATCAAAATATTTTTTCGCATCTTTGTTGGCTGTGGGCGCTGTTGCCTGCACCGACCTCGACGAACTCAACGAGAGCCCTAACGATCCTCGTGTAGTACCATCTAACATGGTTATGTGTGGTGCGCAAAAGTGGGCTATGGACAATATTTACGACGTTTGGTTTAGTGGACGTCAGTGTCTTAATTATTCCCAGCAGATCGGACAACGCAACTATACCGAGGAAGACCGCTATCAGGTGCGCGAGTCGGTAAACAACAATTATTTCAAGTATCTTTATCTGGGACTTGCCAACTTTCAGAATGTTATTACACTGAATACCGACCCCGCTACTGCTCCAAATAATGCTATTTACGGTGCCAACGACAACCAGATTGCCGCTGCCCGCATTATGAAAGTATGGCTCTTCAATATTATTACCGATACTTGGGGTGCAGTTCCATACTCCGAGGCTCTGAAATTGGTAAGTGATAACATGGTTTACGCCAAATTCGACGACCAAAAAGATATCTACGCTGATCTTATCAAAGAACTTACAGAAGCAGCTGCCCAAATTAAGGAAGACGAGGATGCTTTTGTAAGTGGCGATGTTATCTTTGGAGGAGACGCTTCTAAGTGGAAAAAATTGGCAAACTCGCTCAAATGCCGTCTTGCTATCCACTTGTCGAAGGTTGATCCTAATTGGAAAACATACATTGCCGAGGCATTGGCTGACGGCGTGATGGATAGCAACGACGATGCCGCTTACTTTAAGTATGCTTCTGCAGGTTCGGATTATTGTAAATTTTATGAAGGTTTCTATGTCGACGGACGTAACGACCTTACTATCCTCAAACCATTTGTAGATATTCTCAAAGGTCAGCCAGATACTCTCAACGGCAAATCGCACCCTTGGACTGGCGTTGTAGACCCTCGTCTTAAAATTTTTACAACTCCCAACAGTGCTGGAGAATACAATGGTATATCATATGCCGCTCCTACCGGTACACAGGCTAAATTCGCAGGCTCTGCTCCCAATTGGTATAGAACTCAGCCATATATTTTGACAAAAGAGTTTGCTGTGCCAGTGATGACATACGCCGAATTGCAGTTTATCCTTTGCGAGTACAACAATTACGATCCTTCGTACTACATTGCTGGTGTAGAAGCATCTATCGACTACTGGAGCAATCTTTCTGGCGTGGTTGTTAGTGAAGTAGACAAGCAGGCTTATATAGCCGCTGTTTCTACCAAGGTTGACGCTGAGGCTTGCGCTATTCAGAAATATATCGACCTTTATGCCAATGGTACAGAGGCTTGGACCGAAATCCGCCGTACAGGTTATCCTGAGCAGTTGATTCGTCCAGGCGAAAATGTAGGCGCGTTAGATGGCAAAAATATTAAATTCTCACCTCTCAACGATACCAAGGGCGATATCATAGCACGTGTTAAGTATCCCGTTATCGAGAGCACTCTCAACGGTGACGCTTTCAACAACGCTTTGCAGAAACTCAAAGATGGTACAAACAACTACTATTCAAAAATGTACTGGGACGTAAGAAAATCTTCTTACGACCATCCCAACAACTTGTAGTATCTGTTTGCGATATAAAAAAGTCCTCCTTGCACTGCTGGGAGGATTTTTTTTACACTCTGATACCAATCATGGTCATATCATCAATGAGGGGACGGCCGTTTCGCCAGTCGTCGATAGTTTTTTCAAGAAGTCGGTATTGGGTTTCAGTAGAACGGTAATAGTTTTCTTTTAAGAAGTTGACAAGACCTTTGCTCGAAAACTTGCGGCCAATTATGTTGGCTATTTTGTGGTTTGAAGTATTGATTATTTCGCCACCGGGCTGGTCTTGTATGCCATCGGAAAAAGTATATACCATATCGCCTTTTTCTAATGGCTGAATAAAGGTTGTAAAATGTTCGATTTCAACTACATAGAATCCCACAGGCATAGAGTCGCCCCTTAGTTTGTGCACTTCGCCACGGCGTATAAGGTATGCTGTTTGGTTGGCAGTGGCGTATCGCATCTCCATTGCTTCAAAGTCGAAACTGCAAATGGTCATGTCCATGCCTTCGCCAATTGCGCTCTGATTGCCAGAGGTGAGGGTAGATTTTACAAAGTCGCGCATACGGTCGAGTATGGTGCCCGGATTTTCGGCATCTTTTTCGGTAACGCAAAACTCTTTGAGCGCCGAAATGCCCAACATCGATAAGCACGCTCCGGGAATGCCGTGACCTGTGCAGTCGGCAGTAACTAACACGTGGTATCTGCCGCATTGTGTTACATGGTAAAAGTCGCCGCTGAGTATGTCGCGAGGGCGATAGAATACAAAGTTTTCGGGAAATAGCCGGTTGATCTCTTTTTGTGCCGTTATTACCGCTTTTTGTATTCTCTGAGCGTATGTTATGCTTCGGTACAACTTTTTGTTTACATCCGACAACTGCTGGTTTGATTTGTGTTTGGTTTTTAATGCCGTAATGATAACGAATACAAGCAACACTGCAAGAATGAGTCCTACCACAAGCGATGTGATTATGGTTTGTAGTTTAGTTTTTTCGGCTTCAAGACGGTTGTTTTCGGCTTGCTGTATTTTGCTCTCCTGTTCGGCTTTGAAGTCTGCAATCACATTCATAGTGCTGTCGTTAGCCGACGAAATGCGGTATTCGTGCATTATTTTAAAATTGTCGTAGGCTTCTTTATATTTGCCCAAATAAGCGTATTCTTCCGAAAGTTGTCCGTAGTATTGTGTAAGCATTGTAATACCTTCGCCTAATTCTAATAGCGGCTTGCAGTCGATAAGAGTTTGTAAGGCTGCTTTGTGCTGGTTGCAAAACGATAGGTAACGGGCGTAGTATATGGCCTTGAAAATTTCAGAACTATACACACCATTGGATATGAAGTAGTTGCCTATTTTTTGGATATAGTGGTAACTGCTGTCGGCATATTTTTTTTCGCCAGTTTCTTGGGCAAAATTTATGTATGTGGCTGTGAGTCCGAGATATGTGGCGTATTTGATGTAGATGTAGTATGGGTCGGATGTAGTGGCAGTGTCGAATATCTGCACAGATTTGCGTAGGTATTCGAGTGCGTTTTTTTTAGCACCAGTTTCGGTTTCGGCAAAGGCTATGTTTTGGTAGTCGAATGCCATATCAAGGTAGTTGCCTGATAATGAATCTATTTCGAGAGCGTAAAGGTAGTATTTTCGGGCGGTTTTTGGAAATCCGAGGTCAACATTTACCGAACCTATCGACTGATAGGTGTACGCAATGTTTGCTGTGTCGTGAAGTTTGGTATAGATGTCGAGCGCCTTATCAAAATAGTAGAAAATGCTGTCTTTGATGCTGATGTCGTTGTAGCATTTGGCGGCTAAGATGTAGTTGCGGGCTAATTCAGATTGGTTATCTGTTTTTTTGTTAATGTCCAATGCCATAAGACAATAGGTCAACGCTTCTGTCGACTTGTTTTGCATATAGTACGACTTGCTAATGCAGAAATAGTTTGAGGCAATGAGTGGGTAGTCGGTTTGGTTGCAGTATTTAAGCGAGAGTGTGGCAAAATGGATAACAGAGTCGATGTTTTCTGAATTGGTTGCAATGTTGTTGTAATACGACGCCTTGTTGCTATCGTTGGGTGGAACTGGTGGATTTTGGGCAGAAACGTTCCACGGTATCATCGTTGTTATTGTTATAAGTATTGCAAATAGGCGTTGCATAAGTATCTATTAATTTACAAAAAAACGCCGCAAAAGGAACATCTTTTTGCGGCGTTTTTTTGTATGCTTCTTAAAACATTATCTCTGTTTTGCGGCTTTGAGAGTGTTTTTGAGCAGCGAGCAAATCGTCATAGGACCTACGCCGCCTGGTACCGGTGTTATATACGAACATTTGGGCGATACTGTTTCAAAATCAACGTCGCCTTTTAGCCTGAAACCAGATTTTGTGTCGGCGCATGGAACGCGTGTGGTGCCCACGTCGATAACAGCGGCTCCGTCTTTTACCATGTCGGCAGTAACGAATCCGGGACGACCGAGTGCGGCAACCAAAATATCGGCTGTACGGGCTATCTCTTTGAGGTTTTCGGTACGGCTGTGGCAAACGGTAACAGTAGCGTCGATGCCCTTCTGGCTCATAAGGATGCTCAGCGGACGTCCAACGATATTGCTACGACCTATGATTACGCAGTGTTTGCCCGAAGTTTCTATCTTGTAGCGTTTTATAAGGTCAACTATTCCCGAAGGAGTAGCCGAAACAAATGTATCTAATCCAGCCACCAAACGTCCAAGGTTTACGGGGTGGAATCCGTCAACATCTTTTTTGGGCGATATGGCTTCGATTATTTTCTGCTCGTTGATATGTTTTGGGAGGGGCAGTTGAACAATAAAACCGTCTACGTCGGGGTCGTTGTTGAGTTTTGCCACAGTGTCGAGAATCTGCTGCTCGGTGGCGTCGTCTTCAAATCTTATGAGCGACGATTTAAAACCAACCTCCTCGCACGATTTTATTTTGTGGGCAACGTATGTTTCGCTGCCACCGTCGTGACCTACAAGCACAGCAGCAAGGTGCGGGGCTTTTTTGCCCTCGGCAATCATCTGCTTTACTTCTTGTGCTATTTCGGCTTTGATTTCTGCCGATGTCTGTTTTCCGTCTATGAGTGTCATATTATATAAGGTGTTTATCTATGTCTTCCCAAGCCCGACATCATACCCATAAGACGGCGTCCGCCTCCGCCTGAGAGCATTTTCATCATTTTGCGGGTTTCTTCAAATTGTTTGAGAAGGCGGTTTACTATTGCCACCTCTGTTCCCGAACCGTCGGCAATGCGGCGGCGGCGCGAACCGTTGATAATGTCGGGGTGTTCGCGTTCAAAAGGAGTCATAGATTTGATAATCGCCTCAATCTCTTTGAAAGCGTCGTCGCTGATGTCTAAGTTTTTGATAGCCTTGCCTACGCCAGGAATCATTGCGGCGAGGTCTTTGAGGCTACCCATCTTCTTGATCTGCTGTATCTGGTCGAGAAAATCGTTGAAATTGAACTGGTCTTTGCGGATTTTCTGTTGCAGTTTGGCAGCTTCCTCAGCGTCGTATTGAGCTTGCAGGCGTTCTGCCAACGAAACGATGTCGCCCATGCCGAGGATACGGTCGGCCATACGTGCAGGGTAGAATATGTCGAGGGCGTCGATTTTTTCGCCAGAGGATACAAATTTTATTGGCTTGTCTACAGTGTATCGGATAGAGAGTGCAGCACCACCACGGGTGTCACCGTCGAGTTTTGTGAGCACCACGCCGTCGAAGTTGAGTCGGTCGTTGAATGCCTTTGCGGTGTTTACTGCGTCTTGACCTGTCATCGAGTCTACTACAAAGAGTATCTCGGTGGGTTTTGTCTCGTTTTTGATGTTTGAGATCTCGGTCATCATCTCCTCGTCAACAGCCAAACGTCCGGCGGTGTCGATGATTACCACGTCGTTGCCGTTTTGCTTGGCTTGCTTAATGGCGTCGCGGGCAATTTTTACGGGGTTCTTTTCGCCTTCTACAGTATAAACAGGAACATCAATTTGCGATGCGAGCACTTTCAACTGGTCGATAGCGGCAGGACGGTAAACGTCGCCAGCCACGAGCAACGGCTTTTTGCCTTTTTTGCTTTTTACAAAGTTGGCAAATTTGCCCGAGAAAGTGGTTTTACCAGAACCTTGCAGACCAGCGATAAGAATGATGGCTGGGTCGGCTTTGAGGTTTACTTCTGATTCGGTAGTACCCATAAGGGTGATGAGTTCGTCGTGAACAATCTTGATCATCAACTGGGTAGGGTTAAGTTGTCCCTGAACTTCGGAACCAAGAGCCTTTTCTTTTACGTTGTTGGTAAAATCCTTTACTATGTTGTAGTTAACGTCGGCGTCGAGCAATGCGCGGCGCACATCTTTAAGTGCGTCCACAACGTTGATTTCGGTAAGTTTGCCGTCGCCTTTTATCTTTTTGAACGACTGTTCGAGTTTTTCGCTTAGACTTTCAAACATTATGTTTTCTTTTAATTGGTTTTCGCTATTTTACAAGGCGCAAATATATAAATAATTCGTGAAAACCATAACATGCAGCAAAAAAAATCCCGGCTCGAATAATTATGTCGGACCGGGATTTCTAATTAATATGAGAGTTTAAGATTACTCGCGGTTGCTGTCGATGCGGGTCATTTCAAATTTAGCTTCGCCATTTTTCAAAGTTAAAGATTCGTCGCTGAGGTTTTCAACACCCCATGGCATGTAGAAAGAATTATCGCCGTTAGCTACTTCAAATTCGATGGTGTTGTTGTCTTTCATACGCCAAGATTTGAATTCGGTTTTCTGACCTTTGCCAACGTTTTTGCATTTGCCGCTCTTGCGGAGTTCGAATGTGATTTCGTTGTTGGCTGTGCCCCATTTGCCGAGGAGTTTCTTGAAGTTTGCGGCCTGAGTGAGGTCGAGCGATTTAGCATTGTCGGTAGCTGCTTTGTTAGCGCCGTCAGCTTCGATGTATTTGATGATAATGGGCTCACCTTCGATAAGTTCCTCGCCAGGGTTAGCGATTTTTACTGTGATGGTCTGTCCGTCAGCGTTGCGGATGATGTAGTCTTGTCCGTTGATCGATTCAATCCAGCCTTGGAATGATTTTGCAGATGCAAGTGCCTGCTCTTCTGCTGCTGCCTGCTGTGCTGCTGCGTCTTGAGTTGCTGTTTGTTCTGTGCCTTCGGTGGTGTTGCCTTCTGCGTTGTTGTTGCCGCCCTTGCAAGATGCGAGAGCCAAAGCAGCTATTGCTGCTACATAAAAGAATTTTTTCATAGTAGTAAAAAATTTAATATTGTTTTTATATTTTTTATTTTGCACTGCAAAATTATAAAAAATCTGATTGTGCAAACTTTTTTTTCTTTATTTGTTAAAAAAAATTAAAATTTTTTACGTGAATTGAATTTATACTTCCTCCTTATTTATAGAATTAATTAAAAAAAATGGTATGCCTTTTTGTATTTATAAAAAAAACTACTAAGTTTGCACCGTTAAAAAAATGCAGACATATGAAACAAAACAACAAGATTTATTTTATTTATTATTATCACTTTAGCAACTGTGCGAGGTGATATTTCTTTGTTGTATGTATTTATGATATAAAGATTTAGAGCCTCGCCAAATCAATCGGTGAGGCTTTTTTGTTAAACTAAATAAAGAGATGAAAGTAGCAATACAAGGAGTAAGGGGCGCATTTCACGAGGTGGCTGCCCGCGAGTTTTTTGCCGGATACGACATCAGTGTGGTGGAGAAACTTACTTTTAACGATGTGATGGAAGGCGTTCTCGGATTTGAGAGCGACTATGGTATTATGGCTATTGAAAACACCATCAGCGGCACTATACACGCAAACCTTAAACTGCTCCGTCAGTACGATGTTAAAATTTGCGGTGAGGTGTCGCTCCGCATTAAACAAAACTTAGTGGCGCTGCCCGGTACCAAACTTGAAGATATACAGGAAGTTAGAAGTCACTATATGGCTATCAACCAAACCCGTCAGTTTTTTCGCAAATATCCTGATATAAGATTGGTGGAAAGCGAGAGCACCGCTATCAGCATGCGCCAGATAGCCGAAAACAATTTGCATGGCATTGGCGCGATAGGAGGTGAGTTTGCCGCCAATATGTACGGTCTCGAAATTGTTGCTTCCGGCATCGAAACCAACAAGAAAAACTATACCCGTTTCTTAATTGTCCAGCCCAACAATGGCAACCGTCCCGAAAACTGCAACAAGGCATCGCTTTCGATTATTCTTCAAAACCATCCCGGAAGCCTCTCGCAGATTCTCAGCATTATTTCGTTTTACGGTGTAGACCTCACCAAGATTGAGTCGAGCCCTATTATCGGACAACCTATGCACTATATGTTCTACATCGATGTAAGGTTTGCTGAGTACCAGAAATACTGCGATATGCTCACTGCCATTCGTCCTCTGCTTAAGGAACTTACTGTTTTGGGCGAATACAAGGCTGGCGAGGAATCGTGGAACGCTGTGATGATGTAATTCACAATTCATAATTTAGAAATAATTCGTAATAAACTAATTGAAAAACAGATATAAGATGAAATTATCAGTTATAGGATTGGGACTTTTGGGCGGTTCGCTCGCTCTTGATCTCAGAAAAAGAAAATTTGCCGACTCCGTAATAGGTTACGACAAGAATCCAGTTCACTCCGCCTTTGCCAAGCAGGTTGGTATTATCGACGAAGAGGTATCTTTCGACGAGGCAGTGGCGCAGGGCGACATCATAATAGTGGCTGTGCCAGTGAGTGCAGTGGTTAAAATTTTGCCTCAGATTCTCGACAAAGTTAACGAACGTCAGATAGTAATAGATGTAGCAAGCTGCAAGGGAACTATCTGCGAACGTGTAAAATATCATCAAAACCGCAAGAGATATGTTGCCTGTCACCCTATGGCAGGAACCGAAAATTCAGGTCCTTGGTCGGCTATCTCAGGTATGTTCGATGGCAAGGCGTTTATCATCTGCGATGCCGAGGACAGCGATGAAAAGGCTGTAGCTACTATTAGGGATATGTTTGAGGTGCTTAACATGAATCCTATGTTTTTCAACTCTTACAATCACGACATCCACGTGGCATACGTGTCGCACATTCCACACGTTTGCTCGTTTGCACTGGCTCTCACAGTATTAGAAAAGGAAAAAAACGAGAAAAACATTTTCAACCTTGCTTCGGGCGGTTTCAAAAGCACTGTCCGCCTTGCCAAGAGTAACGCTGAAATGTGGACTCCCATTTTCCACGACAACAAGGAGAATGTATTGTCGGTGTTGGATACCTATATCGAGAAACTCAAGGATTTCCGCACATTGCTCCAGAATGGCGACACCGACGGCATGGACAACTACATCAACCAAGCCAACAGAGTAAAGAAAGTATTAAACAAATAAATATAAAACATTCAGATTATGATAGATCTTAACAGCCTTTTTGAAAAAAGACCATTGATTATAGCCGGCCCGTGCAGCGCCGAAACTGAGGAACAAACCATTGAAACTGCACGCCAACTTGCCGCCAATGGCATCAAAGTATTCCGCGCTGGTATTTGGAAACCACGCACACGTCCGGGTAACTTTGAGGGTATCGGCACTGTGGGACTTCCATGGATGCAGCGTGTAAAAGAGGAAACTGGTATGATTACATCTACCGAAGTGGCCAACACTCACCACGTGGAAGAAGCCGTTAACGCTGGTATCGACATCATTTGGATTGGTGCACGTACATCTGCCAACCCATTTGCCATGCAGGAGATTGCCGACTGCCTCAAGGGCGTGGAGATTCCCGTATTGGTTAAGAACCCTGTTAACCCCGATGTTGACCTTTGGCTTGGCGCTGTAGAACGTCTGCAAGATGCTGGCATTTCGCAGATTGGACTTATTCACCGTGGATTCTCAAGCTACGAAAAAATACTCTACCGCAACGCACCGCTGTGGCAGATTCCTATCGAGATGAAACGCCGCCGTCCCGACCTTCACCTTATTTGCGACCCGAGCCACATTGCCGGCAAACGCGAATACCTATTTGAAATTGCACAGAAGGCGTTAGACCTCAACGTCGACGGTCTTATGATTGAATCGCACATCAATCCCGACAAGGCTTGGAGCGACGCTAAGCAGCAGCTCACCCCCGCCGCATTGAATGAGATGCTCGGCAACTTAGTTATTCGCGACGTTCTGCCACAAGGTATTTCGCCCAAACTCCTCGACGAGCTCCGCGCCAAGATCGACGTTATCGACGACCTGCTTATCGACCTCTTGAAAAAGCGTATGAGCATTTCGGAAGGCATCGGACGTTACAAAAAGGAAAACAAGATGGCAGTGCTTCAGCCCGCACGCTGGGATTCGTTGCTCAACAAGTATATGATGATGGCAGGCGAAAACAGTCTGAGCCGCGAACTCATCACCAAGATATTCCAGGCCATCCACCAAGAATCTATCAACATACAGGATAAAATCATTAACCCCAAGAAATAATGCTCTACGTATGCCTATCGGCCGAAGGCGTGGACAATGCGATGCATCAGCTCGGCGGACACAAATGTGCCGAGCTGCGCGTCGACTTGGTGAAACCCACCGCCGACGAAATGATTCAGATGCTCTCTGCCGAGGAGTATAAATATATAGTTACGTGCCGCCCTGGTGTGTATGAGCAAGATTACGACATATCTATGCTCGAAACCGCTGCGCTCAACGGTGCCGAATACATCGACTTGGAGATAGAGCGTGCGCCTGAGTTTGCGCTCAAATTGCGCCGCGCATGTCTGCTAAGCAAGAAATGCAAGCTGATAATCTCGTATCACAACTACGAAACCACTCCCGATGCCGGTATTCTCAAAGGTATTATCAAATACTGCAAGGAATTAGGCGCTGATATTGTGAAGATGGCATGCAAATCTAACTCAGTGTCGGACAATGCCCGTATTTTGGGTCTCTACGGTGAGTACAACGACATTGTGGCATTTTGCATGGGCGAAACTGGCAAGATAACACGAGCCGCCTCGGTGATGATGGGTGCGCCTTTTACCTACGCCGCTGCCGACGACGGAGCACCTACTGCTCCTGGACAGCTCACTATCAATCAGATCAAGAAAATCTTAGAAGCATTTGAGTTTTCTCAATAAACGTCTTAAAGCATCATCTTGATCAGGTCGTCTTCGGTAAGTTCTTCTGCCTCTGCTTGATAGTTGCGTATGATACGGTGACGGAGTACTGGCAGGGCAACGGCTTTCACATCGTCGATGTCGGGCGAATATTTGCCGTGGAGCATTGCGTAGGTTTTTGCTCCAGCTACTAAATATTGCGACGCACGCGGACCTGCACCCCAGTTGAGGTACTTGTCGGCGGCGGTGTGTGCTGTAGCTGTGTGAGGACGAGTTTTGGCTGCAAGTGTAACGGCGTATTTCACCACATTGTCGGATACTGCCACCTTTTTTATAAGGTTGCGGAAATATATGATTTCTTCCGCAGAAATCACCTTTTGTGTTTGAACTGTGGTGACGCGAGTGGTGTTTTTTACAATTGTAATCTCCTCGTCAACAGATGGATAGTCTAAAATCACATTAAACATAAAACGGTCTAACTGCGCCTCGGGTAGGGGATAGGTACCTTCCTGCTCCACTGGGTTTTGTGTGGCGAGCACAAAGAAAGGTTCGTCGAGGGTGTAGTTGTTGCCCGAAACAGTAACGGTATGCTCTTGCATAGCCTCCAAGAGTGCCGACTGGGTCTTAGGCGGAGTACGGTTAATCTCGTCGGCAAGGATTATATTGGCAAACACAGGACCTTTGATAAAGCGGAAATTCTTCTGCTCATCGAGAATCTCGCTGCCAGTGATGTCAGAGGGCATAAGGTCGGGAGTAAACTGTATACGCTTGTATTTGAGGTCGAGAGCCTTGGCTATGGTGTTTACTAAGAGAGTTTTGGCCAATCCAGGGACGCCGACCAAAAGGCAGTGTCCGCCGCTGAACATAACGGCAAGCACCTGTTCTATAATCTCTTTTTGTCCGAAAACCACCTTGCCAATCTCTTCGATTAGCTGGTCGTGTTTTTGTTTTAAGGCGTCAGCGGCTTCAACGTCGCTTTTGTATTGTATCATAGTCTAATAGTTTTTATCTTTCATATTCGGAATGAATCCAGCCTTGGTATTTGAAATTTACGTTTTTGTATTCGTCGGCAATTTTTACATACACTGATTTGGATTTTTCCTTTACCCATTTGTCGTAAGCTTCGGCGTATTTGTGGTCGAGCGCCATATCTTGTATGGTTTGGTAGTCGGTTTCGATAGATGCTACGTGAGGCTCGGTTTTTGATTTAAGAAGAATTATCTTATAAACTGAATTGCCTTTGTCGTCGAAAGATTCAAAAGGTTTAGAAATTTCGTTTGCAGCCATGTTTCTAATATAGTAATAGTCGGCAGGAGCGGCTTGCTGCAATGCCTCTACCGTGAATTTAGCGTTGCCAGAGAATGGGTTCACTTTTACACCACCGTTTTTGCCTGTTTTGTCATTGGTGGAGAAAAGTTTGGCAGCGTCTTCAAAAGTGATTGATTTGTCGTTGAGTGCCTGATAGATGCTGTCGATTTTAACTTTTGCCTGAGCTTTTGCTTCGGGTGAGAATTTGGGTTTCATAAGAATGTGGCGCACATTAATTCTTTCGCCTTTGCGGTCGATAAGCTGTATCAAGTGGTATCCGAATTCCGACTCCACAATGTCGGAAATAGAGTCTTTTTTTAGGTTGAATGCAGCAGCGGCAAATTCAGGTACAAGTTCACCGCGCGACATCATGCCTAATTCACCGCCGTCGACAGCAGATCCGGGGTCTTCGCTGTAGAGCACGGCTTTGGTTTCAAATAGTGCCCCGTTTTCAAGGATGTCTTTTTTTATGTCCAGAAGTTTCTTTTTCACTTCATCGCGGTCTTTTTTTGATATGGTGGGATGAATCACTATTTCGTTGATTTCATATTGTAGGTCGATAAGTGGCAGCGAATCTTTGGGCAGTGATTTGTAGTATTTGTTTACTTCGGCAGGCGTAACTTTTACATCCTTAGTGATTTCGCCTTGTTCGGTGTTTGCAATCAATTGGTCGCGTGTAACATCGCGGAGGTCTTCTTTAATTTCTGCCAGAGGTTTGTTGAAATACTCTTCCATTTTTTCAACACCGCCCATTTCGTCGATAAAGCGGTTGAGTTTTTCGGTTACCTGGTCGTCTACCATCTTGTCGGTGATTTTTACGTCCACGCTGTCGATTTCGGCCTGAGCCACAAGCAGTTTTTGGTAAAGAAGGTCTTCAAATACCTGACCTTTGCTGGCGGAGGCGCTTCGTGCTTGGGCTTGCATATACTGCGACTGCACTTCTGATTCGAGAATAATTTTGTTTCCCACTATGGCAACCACCTTGTCTACCACAATGGTGTCGGTAGAAGTGGGCATTTTTTCGGGTTGCAGTACTGTGATAATTTGGCTGGCAGCTGCTGCGGTGTCTTTTGTTACGGCAACGGTGGCGGTATCTTTTGTTACGGCAACGGTGTCTTTTACCACAGCGGTAGAGTCTTGAGCGGTGGCTGTGCCAGCCACAACCGAGCAAAATATTGCGGATAATATCAAAATCTTCTTAATCATTACTTTATAGTGTTTTTGTTGTCAAAGTATTCTACTAAATTGCCGTTACCTACGGCGTTTTGGTAAAGTTCGTTTTCGAGCATGTTCAATCCTTTTGCCATTTTTGATTTGAGCAACACTTCGGTAACTCTGTGCTGTGCCATTTCATAAGGCGCAAGATGTCCAGCGGCGAGAAAATCTCTGATTTTGAGCATATACATAAACTGATCGTCGGGTTGGGTGATGATTCGGCGGCTTTTTACATGGTCGTCGTTTTCGTCAATGTTTTCGAGCATTTTTTCCGATGCTTCGGCAAGAGTAATCCATTCGTCGCCAAAATTGTCGTATGTTAGCGAATGATCGCGGCAAAAATCCATCAATCTTATGGAGTCTTTTTCGGAACGATAGTCTAACAGCACGCGCAGAGCTGGTATGTCGTTAGATTCAAGAGGTATTTTTACAAAGAAAGCTTTGATGGCGGGTCGTTGCAGCTTGAAATCGTCTTGATGCTGCTGGTAATATTCTTTAATTTCGTTAGGTGTAACGGTAGTGTCGAAGTTTTCTGCCAAGTATTTTTGCTGATACTTGTAAATCAATAGGCTTGCTCGATAGTCTTCGAGCTGACGTTCAACGTCTTTCTGCTCGTCGGTGAGATAGAGTTCCGCTTTTTTGATCATAAGCTGCTTGCGAACCCACACGTCTACATAGTTCTTAACTTTGAGCGCACTGTCTTGCGGTGATGTGCCTTCGGGTACGAGTGCTTCAATGTCGTCTTGGTAGAGATATTTGTCGTAGACTTTTACTATCGGAATGCGTGTGCCTGTAGGAGTTTCCTTGCCGCACGATGCTAATAGTAGGTTTGATAAGATTGCAATAAGCAGTATTCTGTTGAAGTTTTTCATTTTATCGAGGTATATTAATAAGATTCTTTAAGTATCGTTTCTGCGTTTTTGGAAATTTTTAAGTCGTATTTATGGCGCAAGTTGCTGGAGTAACCGATTTTGAGTGTGCTGCGGTAATCTGCGCTCACTTGCGGATATATTTGGCTGAGTTCAATAGGATGAGGCGCTTCCAACACCTTTACTATTACAATTCTGTTTTGGTCGTTAAGATTTATCACCTTGTCGGCGGGATAGGTGTATTCTCCAGAGTTGAACCCCCTAATCACAATGTCGGCGATGGGGTTTTGTCCTAATTGAAAGGTGTCGGCTATCACTGGGCGCATCAGCGAAAGGTCAGGTGCCTTGTCGGGCGACAGCGCAAGTTCGGATGCCGCTTTTGAAATTTTCTTTGGAGCTGCTCCTTGTACTGGTTCTAATATCCTGAGGTACAATAAGTAGCCGCTAAGATATTTCGACGAATTTTTTTTGTAATACTCTTCCACTTCGGAGAAGTTGTCGGCCTTTTGTTCTAATGAGTTGTAGCGGTCGGCAAGGGAGTAAAGTATGGGGTAGGTGTATTCGTGCAACAGTACGTTGTATTGTGGATAACGACGCAGAAGCATCTTTTTTGCAGCCTCTACGGCAAGACGGTCGGTCATCTCCTTGAGCTTGTTGTCGAGATAGGTGCGTGGTGAAGTTAATGCGCACGGAGTTTGGTTTTCGTAAATATATCTGGCAAAATCGCCTATGGTGTAAGTTTCTTTGCCAAAGGAGAATAGTTTGTCGTCGATGAGCGTGATACCCTCCTGCGGTACCCATTCTCCGTCAAATACGGTTTCGTCGATAGCGTTGACGAGCTGTCCGTAATTTTCCACGCCATTGAAACCCGATACGGTTTTTATGCTGTCGAGAAATGCGTCGGAAAGTTCTTTGAATTTGTGGCTGAGCATAAAGCGCGACCTTACTTTCTCGTCGATGGTTTTGCTGTCGGAGCTGCGGGGATATAGTTTGTGGAGCTTGACAATAAAGAACGAGCCGTAAGTTTCGTTGGGTTTCACATAAGAGTCGCCTTCTTTTTTAAGGTCGTTGATTTGCGAACCGTATCGGTCTACGGCTTCAAATATCGAGAGTTTTTGGCTTCCGATTTGAAAAGAGTGCTTTTTTTGTAGGGCCGAAAAATCTTCACCTTTCTTAATTTTCTCGCAGAGTTGGGTGGCGAGGGTGCGCAGCGAATCGTCTACTCGCCATCGTTTTGTTTTGCGAATTTCGATGCACGAAATCAAAACAGAATCTGCCGCCGGACGTTTGTCCGACACCTTTATTATATGATATGCTTTTTTGTCGTGCACGGGCTGCGAAATTTCTGAGCTTCCTTGATTGGCTTTAACGTATTGGGCAAAGTTGTATCCTGGCATTTCGAGAACCGAAATATATCCGAGGTCGCCACCATTGAAGTTGGCAGAAGGGTCGTCGCTCAGCTGACGTGCTACAAGGGCAAAGTCGGCGCCAGAGGTGAGTCTGGTGCGTATTTTAGCAGCTTTGAAGTAGGCAGCGGCAGTGTCGGAGGGTTGGTCGCTGTCGATATTCACTTGAATGTGCGACACACGGTACTGAGTGCCACATTCACGGGTAAGCTGCGAAATTGTTTGCCGAGCTTGTTTGCCTTCGGATATGTGCTTGGTTATTAAATAGTTTTGATAATAATTGCGGGCACTTTTCACCGAAGTTGCGGTGTCTAAGTTTCGTTGTTCCGCATCGTAAATTTGCAGACGATAGTCGGCATACCGTTCTACCAGAAGGTTTAAGTCGTCAGGTTCAGAGTCGCTGTGCAACTTGTATTCGCGCCAAAATTCGTCGGCGAACACTTCGAGCTTGTTGTCTATAGTAAAAATAGGCTCGGCTTGTTGAGCTTTTAAGCTTATTGTAATGCTACTTGCAGTTATTATTGATAATAATAATTTTTTCATTTCAAATAATAATCTTCAAAATATAGAGGTTAGAAAACCCGTCGGAAAACACTATCCGTAATTTTCGCCAAAATTAGAAAAATATTTATCCTAAGCCATTTTTTTAACGTTAAATAAGAAAAAAAATTTTTACCTTTGTGCTTATGAGTATTTATACCGACATATTGAAACACTATTGGGGCTATACGTCGTTTCGTCCTTTGCAGGAGGAGATAATAAAATCTGTGGCTGACGAGGGTCGCGACACTCTTGGACTTTTACCCACAGGTGGCGGCAAAAGCATCATATTTCAAGTGCCTGCGCTCAGCAAAGAGGGTGTGTGCATAGTGGTTACTCCTCTGATAGCCTTGATGAAAGACCAAGTGGAAAACCTCCGCCGCCGCAACATCAACGCTGTGGCTGTGTATTCGGGACTCACATATCACGAAATTCAGGCTGCGTTTGACTCTTGCACTTTTGGTGGCACCAAGTTTTTGTATCTTTCGCCCGAAAGACTCAGTACCGAATTGTTTTTAGAACGTCTTAAAACCCTGAAAGTAAGTATGCTGGCTATCGACGAGGCTCACTGTATATCTCAGTGGGGTTATGATTTCCGTCCATCGTATCTCAAAATTGCCGACGTCCGCCGTTTGTTGCCAGGTGTGCCAGTGCTCGCTCTTACCGCCACCGCCACCCCGCAAGTGGCCGACGATATTCAAGAAAAACTCCTTTTCAAAGAAAAGAACCTCTTTAAAAAAAGTTTTGCCCGCAGCAACCTTATTTATATAGTCCGCAAGGTAGAAGATAAGGAAAACTATCTGATGCGCATTGTTAATAATCAGCCTGGAACGGGCGTGGTGTATGTGCGTAACCGAAAAAAAACTCGCGAAACATCTGATTTCTTGAAATCCAAAGGCGTTTCGGCAGATTATTTTCACGCCGGACTTACTCAGGCTTATAAAGATTTTCGTCAGCAGCAGTGGAAAGATGGCAAGACCCGCATTATTTGTGCTACAAATGCTTTTGGAATGGGTATCGATAAGTCTGATGTGAGGTTTGTGGCTCATATGGACATTCCAGACAGCCTTGAAGCCTATTTTCAGGAGGCGGGTAGGGGCGGCCGCGACGAAAAAACCGCTTACGCAGTGTTGATGTACAACGACCGCGATATATCAAACCTTCGCCGCAATCTTACCACTTCGTTTCCACCAAAGGAGTATATCAAGCAGGTGTACAATATGCTTGGCAACTATTACCAGATACCAATTGGCAGTGCCAAGGGACGTACATTTGAATTTAAGATTGGCCATTTTGTAGAGCAGTACAACCTAAATATATTGCAGTGTATGAGCGCTTTAAAAATACTTCAGCGCAATGGCTACATTGAAACCACCGACGAAGTGTTTGTAAGTTCGCGTATTATGTTTTTGATTTCGCGCGAAGAACTTTATAAATATCAAGTGGCAAACCGACAAACCGATGCTTTCATCAAACTGCTCTTGCGTAGTTACACCGGATTGTTTAGCAACTATGCCGACATCGATGAGGATATGCTTGCAAAATATGCGCAATGCAGCCGCGACACCGTGGTGGAGGTGCTCAAAAAAATGTCGCAGCAAAAAATCATAAGCTACATACCTCAAAAGCGCACGCCATTTCTCGTTTTTTCAGAAGAACGTCTCGACGACAAGAGCGTTATAATTTCACCCGAATCGTACGACATGCTAAAAGAACATTACTCCGAAAGAGTAAACGCTGTTATAAAATATTGTATCAACGATCAAACTTGCCGCAGCCGCCAGCTTACCAGTTATTTTGGCGAAAGCAGCGACAAAGATTGTGGGTGCTGCGATGTATGTCGCTCAAAACGTGATCGATATGAATTTTCCGAAGAATTTGATGCCATATTCGACAATATATTCCACTTTGTAAAAGATACACCACGCACATTGTCGGAAATTACCAGCAACTGCACCTACGACCTCGACCACACAACTCAGGTGCTACGCAAAATGGTTGACGACGGAGTGGTGGCGATAAATGAGGAAGGCGAATACTTCACCGAAGTGCAAAAAATGGAATAGTTATTGCCATAAAATCAAAAAGTTTAATGAAACTTAATATTAAAATTACAAAAATATATATTTAATAAGCAAAAATACATTATCTTTGCAACATTAATAATAACCAAAAACTAAAAACATGGCAACAAAGAAAAAAGCAACTGAGGCAGAAGAAAAAGCCCCCAAAACTGCTAAGACAACCACAAAAAAAACAGCAGCTAAAAAAGAAGAACCAAAAAACATCTTTGGTTCCAAAGTAAAAACCCTCTTTTCTATCTCTCAGGAGGCTGCCAACAATGCGCAGACAGTAAACCTCGCCGGCGACTTCAACAACTGGGACAAAGAAATTACTGTGATGAAATTCGATAAAAAAACTAAGAAATTTTCTGCCGAGATAGAACTTGAAAAAGGCGTTCACCAGTTCCGTTATATCTTCGACGGCACTATCTGGGGCAACGATCCCAACCTTCCTACCGAAGAAAACGATCTCGGTATCAACTCGGTGATTGAAGTTAAGTAGTTTTTTTACTGAAAAAAAGTATAAAAAAAGCAAAATGCTATAGTCATTTTGCTTTTTTTTTAGATCTTTGCGCACGAAAATTTTCTTGGAGATGAAACTAACCGCAGAACACCTTATTAAAATATATGGAAAGCGAACCGTTGTAAAAGATGTGTCGATCAACGTATCGCAAGGCGAAATAGTGGGGCTTTTAGGTCCTAACGGCGCTGGCAAAACTACTTCGTTTTATATGATTGTAGGACTTATCAAACCCAACGGTGGGCAAATATTTCTTGACCAGACCGAAATAACCAAGTTTCCAATGTACAAACGCGCTCAGTTGGGCGTGGGATATCTACCACAAGAAGCTTCGGTTTTCCGACAGATGAGCGTGGAAGACAATATCAAGTCGGTGATGGAGGTGCGCGGTTTCAGCAAAGAGTATCAAAAAGATAAACTCGAAAGCCTGATAACGGAGTTTGGTCTTGGACATATACGTAAGAGCCTTGGCATACAGCTCTCGGGTGGCGAACGCCGTCGTACCGAAATTGCCCGTGCATTGGCGGTAGACCCTAAATTTATCCTTTTGGACGAACCGTTTGCCGGTGTAGACCCTATTGCCGTGGAAGATATCCAAGGAATTGTAGCTACCCTTAAAAATAAGAACATCGGTATCCTTATCACCGACCACAACGTAGACGAAACTCTCGCAATTACCGACAGGGCATATTTGCTCTACGACGGAAAAATACTTCAAGCCGGCACGCCCGAAGACCTTGCCAACGACCCAGAAGTGCGCCGCGTTTACCTGGGCAAAAACTTCGAACTGCGCCGTCCAGCTTTCATCACCAACAGAGAAGACAACTCGTCGACCGAAGATAATAACACCAATAACGATCCTACTTATGGAACTGAATCTTAAAAAACCGATAGTGTTTTTTGATCTGGAAACCACTGGCATTAACGTGGCTACCGACCGTGTGGTGGAGGTGTGCGTGCTCAAAATCAATCCCGACCACACCGAGGAGACTTTTACCGCACGTGTAAATCCTACAATACCTATGAGCAAAGAGGCGTCGGAGGTTACCGGCATTACCGATGACGACCTCAAAGATTGCCCTACTTTTGCACAAATTGCTCCTAAACTAAACAAGTTTATCGAAAACTGCGATTTGGCTGGTTTCAATTCTAATAAGTTTGACATTCCGATGCTGGCGGAGGAGCTTCTCCGAGCCGGTTTCGACTTTGATATGAAAAAACGCCGTGCTATTGACGTGCAGGTGATTTATCACAAACTTGAACAGCGCAATCTCGCTGCCGCGTACAAATTTTACTGTGGCAAAGACCTTACCGATGCTCACTCTGCACTAGGCGATACCCGCGCCACTTACGAAGTGCTCAAAGCTCAGCTCGAAAAATACAAAGACCAGATTGAAAACGATGTAGAAAAACTTTCTGAGTTTTCGGTGCAGACCAACAATGTGGACTTCGCCGGACGTTTCGTATACGACGAGCAAGGTAATGAAATTGTAAATTTTGGCAAACACAAGGGAATGAAAGTGGAAGAAGTGCTTAAACGTGAACCCAATTATTACACTTGGATGATGAATGGCGACTTCCCTCTTTACACCAAAAAAGTGCTCACAGCCATCAAATTACGAGGAGCACGATTCAACCGATAATTTTTTTTTATTTTTTTTTATTATTTTTATCATTAATCAAAAAAAAAATTGTATATTGCAGCACTTTTAATTTTAAATATATTAAAACTCTAAACTAACACAATTATGGCAGAAGAAACAACACCAGTTCAATCTGGAAATGAGCCCAACAAACTTATGGGCGTTCTTAGCTACTGTGGAATCCTTTTCCTCGTTCCATTGTTGGCAGTAAAAGTAGAAGAGAGAGGCGATTACCTTAGAACTCATCTCCGTCAAGGAATAGGCTTGTTTATCCTTTGCTTGATAGCAAGTATTTTAGGTAACTTTGGAACTATCGGAGGCTTGATAGCCATGGTTCTTTACCTGATTATTTTTGTTTTCTGGATTCTCGGCGTAGTTCATGCAGTGAAACCCAACACCGATAAACTTCCTCTTTTCGGAGAAATGTTCGACAAATCGTTCACTTTTATTAAGTAAGGAAATCTTTAATCATTAAATTGGCGGCGGCTGCATAGTTGCCGCCTTTTTTTATTTACTTAGTACATTGGCAATTGCTTCGTATATGGTGGCGCTTTCTGGCATATTGCCGTTTTCCGAAGGGTCTAAATATATTACAGGAGCCGATTTATCTTTCAAAAACTCCTCTATGAAGTCACCATATTCTGATTTTACAAGGCGAGAATCCATTAGCACCACATCGTAAGTAACGAGAATAGGGTCATCGATCAACGAACGGTTGCGCTCTATGGTATACACCTTGTAGTGGATGTCGGTTTTCATAAGGATGTTGGTGATATACACCGATAGAAGGCGGTCTTTGCATAGTACCACTGCGTTTTTATCTTTCCAGTTGTATTTGTTGTTGGCGGCGATAATGGCTTTGTGGTAGGGAATAGTAAACCAAAATGTGGTGCCTTCTCCCACAGTAGATTCTACATTAATATCGCCGCCCAATGCTTCCACTGTGGCTTTTGCAACAGGCAATCCTATGCTTGAAGCGTAGCCACGGGTGTTGGCGGGTGCCTGATGGGAGCGCTTGAATATCTCTTTGAGCGTTTCGCTGTCGATACCAATGCCAGTGTCTGAAACCTCAAATTTGATTTCGGTGTCGTTGTTGAAGAGCGAGCAGCTGAACCGTATTTCACCCTTGTCGGTAAAGGCGCAAGCGTTGTTGATAAGGTTTTTGAGCACGATCCGCAGTTTTGCAAAATCGGTTTTTACAGCCTGTTTTTCGCCTCTGATGCTCAAACGGTGAATAAACTCTATGCGCTTATTGTTGAGGAATAGGCTTCGGAGCTTGTAATGCTCGCATATTTCGTTGAATAGGTAACCGATGTCGCCGGCAGTTTCGCTTACAGTAAAACATCCTTCGTCGATTTTTTCGAGGTAAGAAATCTCTTCTAACAGTAGCATTATGTCGTCGCATTGCTGTTTTACTGCCGTTATAAACTGAATGTGGTCTTCGGTTCTGTGAAACGGACTTGATGCTGTGTCGAGAAAGTTGTTGATGGTGGCCAATGGAGCTTTTATCTCTTGGCTGATGTTGGCAATGAAATTTTTTTTGGCTTGTTCGGCGTTTTCGAGCTGAGTTTTAGCGGTTACAAGTTCTTGGTTTATCGAGTTGATTTTTTCGTAGTTTATTTTTAGCTCGTTGTTGAGAGTTTCGTATTGTTTGTTTTGTTCGCGAAGCTGCATCTGGTTTCGCCGCATAAGTTCGTGCTGGATATACTGTTCGTTAGCGTTGTGGATAATGCCAATGTATCCAGCTAGATTTCCAAACCTATCGAAACGTTTCATTCCACGTGCCGTGCAGTGAATTTTGGCGCCGTCTTTGTGTAGCAGCACCAATTCGTTGTCGAATATGTCGTCGGGGTTTGAGTTGTTGAGCACGTATTCCAAAATACGGTTTTTCGATTCCAAATCGCTGAGAAACTGATATGGCTTTTTAGCTACGATTTCGCATGGCGAATAGCCAATAATTTTTGCAACGGTGTCGCTCACATACACAACAAATCCCTTGCGGTCGATCTCCCAAAAACAGTCGTCGGTGCATAGCGCCACCTTATTGAATTTGTCTTCGGTGTATGCCAGTTGAGCTTTAATGTCCCATCGGGTGGCATCGGTGATCATAAGTCGGCCGAGTAGCACGGTGGCTGCTGGAAAAACGCACAAAATGGTGGGAGCAATCGCCACCATATTATAAAGAGTCTTGTCGGTGATAATTACCGGAGTCATCAGATACATCAACAGGTGCACCGCCCAAGCAAGTTTGATGAGGGTTTTGATCTCGTGCAGCGCCACCCATCTGTGATAAAACCTGTTGAAAAGTATTCCGCACAGAGCCGAAATTACAATGGTGTAAAGGTCGAAAATAAGCATTCCGTCGGCATTCCACACGTCGGTGCCTACATCAACGGCATAAAATTGCAATTCCGGCTCAAAATATCTGTAAGAGGCATAGCCTGCGATTACGATTGCGGCAGTGATAGTGGTTCTTGCACCAAGAAACAGACCAGAGAGCGACAAGAGCACAGTTTTGGCATCTAAATAAATTTTAGCTCCGCTGTACCAGCCAATATTTTCTATCATAAGCATAATGCCAACCGAACCTATCACTAAGCCAGTGGCATACTGCATAAGAGATTTGAAGGTTTCGCGGTATTTTACCCAGTAGAAATCGTATATCGACCTAAAAATCAATAATATTCCTACATTGATAATAAAATTGGTAATATCGCTCTTGGTCATAAAAGTTCGTGTGAAGTTTGTAAAAATCTGTTTTACAACTCAGGGAAGAACTTGCGATCGTTGTCGTTTTCTACCTCAAACTTGAATATGGTTTTTTGGTTGTACGATTTACCGGGACGCAAAATAGCACTTGGGAAATTGCTGTTGTTGGGCGAATCAGGGAAAAACTGTGTTTCAAAACAGCATGCGCTTTGGCGTGGAATTTTTTTGCCGCAGCGGTGTGTGAGAGTATTGTCGAGCCAGTTGCCGGTGTAAAACTGCATTCCGGGATAGTTGGTAAACACCTTTAATATACGTCCGCTGTCGGGGTCTTCTACCTCGGCGGCAAGAAACATGTCGCCGTCTTTGGTATTGAGCACGTAGTTGTGGTCAAATGCAAAATCTTTGATGGTTTTTAGGCGGCGGAATTTGCGGAAATCAAAATCGGTACCGTCAACAGGCATCAGCACACCAGTAGGTATACAGTCGCTCTTAACCTCGGTAATCGCATTGGCATTGATCATTACTGCATAATTGGCAATAGATGTGTTTTTTAAATCGCCGCTGAGGTTGAAATATGCGTGCTGAGTAAGGTTTACAGGGGTAGCCTTATCGGTAACAGCCTGATAATGCATTACAAGTTCGTTGTTTTTTGTAATCTTGTAAGTAACAGATGCTGTGAGAGTGCCGGGAAAATTTTCTTCACCGTCGGGACTCGTATATTCAAAAGTGATTTCGGGTTCGTCGCCGTCAACTGTGTTTTTTACGTTCCAATCGCGAACACTAAAACCAGTAGGTCCGCCGTGCAGACTGTTGGGCCCGTCGTTGGGATTAAGTTTGTATTCTACACCGTCGAGAGTAAATTTAGCTGCGCCGATGCGGTTGGCGTATCTACCGGGAACTACACCGATATACGACTGATTTTTAACATATTCGTCGTAGTCTTTAAGTTCGAGGATAACGTTTTCTGATTTGCCGTCCTTGCCAGGGACGTTGATATTTGTGATAGTGGCGCCGCGTTGAATAAAACCGGCCTCCATGCCCATACCGTTGCTAAGTATGTAGCGTTTTATGCCTTTGGCGGCATCGTAAGTTTCAATTCTTATCATAATAAATATGTGTTTTTTCTGATTAATGTTTGTTGCAAATATAGCGAAAATTTCAATATCGCAAAAAAAAATATTTAGTGTGTAGAGATGTTTCTCTACTTTATGCCTTAAAAAAATATGCGCTATTCAAAAAAATGAACAAAATGAATAGTAGTATTGTTTTTATATACTCGGTATATTAGCATTGGAAACTGAAAGCATTGTTTCAGATAGCTAATTAAAAAAACACACATTAAAAAAAAAGAGAGATATATTATGAGACAGTTGAAAATTACAAAACAAGTTACCAATCGCGAAGCCGCTTCGCTCGACAAATATTTACAGGAAATAGCTCGCATAAGTCTGCTCAAAGACGATGAAGAAGTTGACCTTGCGGCAAGAATACGCAAAGGTGATTCTCGGGCACTTGATCGCCTAATTAAAACAAACCTTCGTTTTGTAGTTTCGGTTGCAAAACAATATCAAAATCAAGGTCTTAGCTTGCCAGACCTTATTAACGAGGGCAATGTAGGATTAATCAAAGCCGCTCAACGTTTCGACGAAACCAAAGGATTCAAATTTATCTCTTATGCTGTGTGGTGGATTCGTCAGTCGATTCTTCAGGCTTTGGCTGAGCAGTCGAGAATGGTTCGTTTGCCACTCAACAAAATTGGTGCAATATCTAAAATCAACCAAACATATAGCAAACTTTTTTACGAATTTCAACGTGAACCAAGTCCCGAAGAAGTAGCAAAAGAGCTCGACCTTCTTCCCCGCGAAGTTCGTTGCGCACTATCTAATGCAAGCCATCACGTAAGCATTGATGCTCCTATCAACGAAGGCGAAGATTCGTGTGTGGTAGATTTTATGCCCACAAGCGAAATATCCAAACCCGACAACAAGCTTATGAACGATTCGCTCCGCATCGAAATCAAACGAATGCTCAGCACTCTTGGTGAACGCGAAGCCGACATCGTAAGACTGTATTTCGGTATTGATGCTCCTCACGCTTTTACACTCGAAGAAATCGGTGAAAAATTTGGGCTTACCCGCGAGCGTGTGCGACAGATTAAAAGCAAAACCATTAAAGCGTTGAAATCTAAGAGTTTCCTTATTAAACAGTATTTGTAGCAAGTAGTAATATATTTTCATCGGGAATTGTCGTTGCAGTATAGATTTTTCTTTTTCATTAATTATTCTCCTCTATATTCCCTTTTTATAGTGCAAACTAAACAATAAGCAAGGCAATTCCCTTTTTTTATGCATAATTCACAATTCATAATTCATAATTCATAATTTCTAAAAGTTAACAATTTGAAAACCTACCGTTTTTGGTTGTAATCTGAAACTTTTTTTATTTTTGCGTTCCAGAAAATAACGCAATAATGACATTCACCATAAAAATAGGCTCAAATGTGCTTACACGCGCTGATGGAACGTTAGACACCGAGCGCATGGCAGGTCTTGTAGCCGAAATTGCTCAACTTCATCGCTCTGGACACCGTATAATTTTGGTAACTTCGGGAGCTGTGGCGGCTGGTCGCAGTATGATTTCGGGTTATCAAGAATTAGACCCCGTGGCTCAGCGTCAGATACTTTCGAGTATCGGTCAGGTAAAACTTATAGACCAATACAAGCAGATTTTCGACCTCTACAACATCCGCATTGGGCAGATTCTTGTTACCAAGCAAGATTTTTCTACACGTGAGCATTACCTCAATATGCGCAACTGCGTACTCGCTCTGTGGGGAAGCAACGTGATTCCCGTAGTTAACGAAAACGACACCGTGTCGGTAACTTCGCTGATGTTTACCGACAACGACGAATTGTCGGGACTTATGGCGTCGATGATGGCTTGCCAAAAATTGTTTATACTCAGCAATATCGACGGCATTTTTAATGGAAATCCATCCGACCCTGGCACTTCGGTGATACGCGAAATTAAGCAAGGCGCTAATATTTCGCAGTATGTGCAAACCACAAAATCGGGTTTTGGACGTGGCGGAATGCAGACCAAATGCCGCATTGCCCGCAAAACTGCCGATTCGGGTATCGACGTCTACATTGCCAACGGCACAAAAAAGGATGTGATAACACGCTTGGTAAACGGCGACCCAGATTTTGTTTGCACCCACTTTGCTGCCGGTGAACCAAGTGCTGCCGTTAAAAAATGGATTGCATATTCCGACGGTTTCGCAAAAGCCTCTGTTGTTATCAACAATGGTGCAAAAGCCGCTCTGCTGGCGCACGACAAGGCTGCAAGTTTGTTGCTCCCCGGCGTTACCAATTTTAATGGCGACTTTAAAAAAGACGACATTCTCTTAATCAAAGACCAAGAAGGCAACACCTTAGGCGTAGGTCGCGCAGGTATGGACAAAGACAAAGCTGAAAAAATGACACCTGACGATCACTCTAAACCATTAATACATTACGACTATCTATATATATATCCTGAAAATCAATAGTTTGAATAAAAATGGAACAAACATTTACCCAATTGAAAGCAGTTAAGGAGGCGGCACGACGCACGAATCCTATTGCGGCAGACAAAAGTACCGAGATTCTCAACGCATTTGCCGATGCTCTTGTACAAAACACCGAGCGCATTATTGAGGCAAACAAAAAAGACCTTGCGCGTATGAATCCCGAAAACCCAATGTACGACCGTCTTTTGCTTAATGCCGACCGTATTAAGGGAATTGCAGCCGATACCCGCAATGTGGCTACATTAGAAGCTCCTTGCGGCGAAGTACTCGAAACAAAAACACTCCCGTCGAAACTCAATCTCAAAAAAGTGCGCGTTCCATTAGGTGTTGTGGGCGTAATTTACGAAGCCCGTCCAAATGTAACTGTTGATGTTGCAGCACTTTGCTTGCGTTCGGGCAATGCCGTAGTGCTAAAAGGCGGTAGCGACGCAGCCGACAGCAATGCCGTTTTGGTAGATATAATGCACAATGTATTAACCAATTGCGGAGTAGATAAAGATATTATCCAACTTTTGCCTCCCGGTCGCGAGGCTGCCACCGACCTTATGAATGCTGTTGGATATATCGACGTGCTGATCCCACGTGGCAGCAAAAACCTTATCAACGCCGTTCGCGACAATGCCAAAGTGCCTGTTATCGAGACAGGTGCAGGCGTTGTGCATACATATTTTGATGTTAAAGGCGACCTCGAAAAAGGCAAACGCATTATTTGCAATGCCAAAACTCGCCGTGTGAGCGTTTGCAATGCGTTAGACTGCTTGATTATCAATAGTCAACGCCTTAATGATTTGCCCGCACTTGCCGCTCCGCTTGCCGAAAAAAATGTAGAAATCCTCGCCGACGAACGTGCTTACAAGGCTTTAGAAGGTAATTACAAAGCATCGTTGAAACACGCCCAAGAGAGTGATTTTGGATACGAATTTCAAGCATTACGCATGGCAATCAAAACGGTTGACAACCTTCAAGAGGCATTAGACCATATTTATACATATTCGTCGAAACACTCTGAGGCAATTATCACAGAAGATGCCACCGCCGCTGAAACTTTTGTAAACGCTGTGGATGCCGCATGTTGCTACATCAACACAAGCACTGCATTTACCGACGGAGCGCAGTTTGGTCTTGGCGCCGAAATTGGAATTAGCACCCAAAAACTTCACGCCCGCGGACCTATGGCATTAAAAGAACTCACAAGTTACAAATGGATTGTAACAAGCGATGGCGCAACCCGTGCGTAATTATCACACCTTATATAATATAGGTGTTGTTAAAAATGCGTTTGTTTACAATAACTTTAAATACGAAGTATATATTTATTCAATTTTCTTTATAATTTTGGCGAAAATTGTATATTTATCCATTTTGCATGGATAAATGCATAAAAACGAAGTAACACATATTCGAAAAAACAACAATAGTATGAATGGTTCAAGTAATTTTTTTGAAGCCTTACAACTGATGGTTATCGGTTTGAGCACCGTGTTTGTGGTGCTTTTGCTGATTATTCAGTTTGGCAAACTGCTGATCAAAGTGGTTAACAAAATTGCGCCCGAAGAAGAAGCACCGCAAAAAGCAGTGTCTACTCCCACTCAGGCGGCTATTGCTCCCGATGTGCAGCAGGCTATCGCAAAAGCGATTGAGCAAATTACAAGCGGCCGTGGTCGCGTAGAAAAAATTGAAAGAATTTAATTAAAAACGGTTAAACCGAAACAAGTTTAAAAAAAATGAGCAAACAAGTAAAATTCAACCTTGTATTCAGAGACTTGTGGCAGAGTTCGGGTAAATATCAGCCACGTGTCGACCAACTTTTAAAAGTTGCCCCCGCTATTATAAAGATGGGCTGCTTCGACCGCGTTGAAACCAACGGCGGTGGTTTTGAGCAGGTTAACCTCCTTTACGGCGAAAATCCTAACAAATCGGTTCGTGCATGGACCAAACCTTTTCACGAGGCAGGTATTCAAACCGAAATGCTCGACCGCGCACTCAACGGCATCCGTATGAACCCTTGCCCAGTTGACGTTCGCAAACTTTTCTACAAAGTAAAATATACTCAGGGTACCGACATCGCACGTACTTTCTGCGGTTTGAACGACCCGAGAAACATTATCCCCTCTATCGGATACGCACATGCAGCCACCCGTCCCGACGGCACTCACATGATTTCGCAGTGCTGCCTCTGCATCACCGAAAGCCCTATTCACACTGTTGAATACTACGTAAACCTTGCTAAGCAGCTTATCGACGCAGGTGCCGACGAAATCTGTATCAAGGATATGGCTGGTATTGGCCGTCCCGTAAAACTCGGCAAAATAGTTAAAGGCATCAAAGATTACAAAGATATAGTTGTAGAATACCACTCTCACGCAGGTCCTGGTTTTGCTATGGCTTCTGTTTTGGAAGTATGTAAAGCTGGTTGCGACTACGTTGACGTTGGTATGGAGCCCCTCTCTTGGGGTACAGGACACGTTGACATCCTCGCCGTTCAGCCTATGTTGAAAGATGCTGGTTTCGACGTTAAAGAGATCAATATGAGCGCTTATATGGAAGTTCGTTCGTTGATTCAAGAGATGATGGACGATTTCCTCGGATACTATATTCCTCAGCGCAACCGCTTTATGAACTCGCTCCTTATCGCTCCTGGTTTGCCAGGCGGTATGATGGGTTCGCTTATGACCGACCTCGAATCTAACCTCGAATCGGTAAACAAATACAAAGAGAAACACAACCTGCCCAAACTTACACAGGACGAACTTATGATAAAACTCTTCGACGAGGTAACATACGTTTGGCCTAAGATGGGCTATCCTCCATTGGTAACACCTTTTAGCCAGTACGTTAAGAATATGGCTCTCACCAACGTTATGCAGATGGAAAAAGGCAAAGAGCGTTGGAGCCTTATCGCCGACGATATCTGGGGTATGTTGCTTGGAAAATCGGGCAAACTGCCTGGCGAAGTGGCTCCCGAACTCGTGGAACTTGCAAAACAGCAGGGTCGCGAATTTTTCACCGGCAATCCTCAGGACGAATATCCCGACGCACTCGACTCGTTCCGCAAGGAGATGAAAGACAACGGCTGGGATTTTGGCGAAGACGACGAAGAGCTCTTTGAACTTGCAATGCACCCGCAGCAGTACCGCTTGTACAAATCAGGCGCAGCCAAGAGAGATTTTGAAGCCGACCTCGCAAAACGCAAAGCCGAAAAAGCTGGCAAAGGCGGATCAAACGTTCCTGCATTGGCATCGTTCCCGCAGACTGTTACAGTTGACGTTAACGGTGTTAAATACGCAGTTACAATCGGTGCAAACGACGGCAAATCAGCCGCTCCCGCTGCATCAGCACCTGCCGCAGCTGGAACAGGCAAACCCCTTACAGCACCGCTCGAAGGCAAGTTCTACTTGGTTAAAAACTCTGGCGACCCCGCTGTAAAAGTTGGCGACAAGGTTAAAAAAGGTCAGACAGTATGCTACATCGAAGCTATGAAAACCTTCAACGCCATTGCAGCCGAATGTGACGGCGTAATCACCGAAATCTGCTTCAAATCAGGTGATTCGGTTTCAGAAGACGATGTAATTATGCGTATCGCTGCCGAAGGCGAAACAGCCGCTCCCGCAGCATCGGGCAATGCAGCAGACCTCACTTCGCCACTCGAAGGCAAGTTCTACCTTGTAAAAAACACTGGCGACCCCGCTGTAAAAGTTGGCGATGCTGTTAAAAAAGGTCAGACCGTTTGCTACATCGAGGCGATGAAAACCTTCAACGCCATAGCCGCCGAATCAGACGGTGTAATTGCCGAAATCTGCTTCAAATCAGGCGATTCGGTTTCGGAAGACGATGTTTTAATGAAAATAAAGTAAGGCAATGAGAGAAGTTTTCAGTAATATTTTCCACATGACTGCGCTTGATTCGCTTTTCGATCAGCCGCAGTTTCTGATAATGTACGCCTTGGCTTTTCTGTTGCTCTATTTGGGTATCAAAAAGCAGTATGAGCCGTTGTTGCTGATTCCTATCGCGTTCGGTGTGTTGATTGCCAACTTTCCGGGCGGCGACATGGGCGTTTTGGCTGTGAACGGCGAAGGCGAACTATTTAGAGTTGCTAATTCGTTCTTTAACAATGGTCTTGATGGATTTAAGTATCTTCCATTAAAAGAGGGTGTTAAAGAATTTCAAGAAGGATTTGTGCAAGTAGGTGCATTATGGTACGACTTGGCAAAGAATCCCATTTTGGAAACTCCTGACATTTTAAACCATATTGAGATTTTCAAAATTTGGGATATGCCTTTGCACGATATCGCTCACGAATTTGGTGTAATGAACTTTATCTATTACGCATTGATTAAGAGCGGTATGCTTCCTCCGATTATCTTTATGGGCGTAGGTGCGTTGACTGACTTTGGTCCTATGCTTCGCAACCTCAAACTCGCAATCTTTGGCGCAGGTGCTCAGTTTGGTATCTTTGCCGTATTGCTCGTGGCTTGCAACTTCTTCTCCTTGCAAGAGGCTGGTTCGCTCGCTATCATCGGTGGTGCCGACGGTCCTACGGCTATCTTCACTACCATTAAATTGGCTCCTCACCTTCTTGGTCCTATCGCCATTGCAGCTTACTCTTACATGGCTCTCGTGCCTGTGATTGTTCCTTTGGTGGTAAAACTTACTTGTAGCAAAAAAGAACTCTCAATCAACATGAAGGAGCAAGACAAACTCTATCCTTCAAAAACAGAGTTCAAAAATATGCGAGTTTTGAAAATCATTTTCCCGATTGCAACCACCACTGTAGTTGCCATCATCGTTCCTTCGGCAGTTCCGTTGGTAGGTATGTTGATGTTCGGAAACTTGATTAAAGAGGTTGGAAACTCTACATCTCGTATTTTTGATGCTGCATCCAACGCCATTATGAACTCGGCTACAATATTCCTTGGACTCAGCGTAGGTGCTACAATGACCGTTGACGCATTCCTCAACTGGACAACCATCGGAATCGTAGCAGGTGGATTCTTGGCATTTGGATTCTCGATTTTCGGCGGCATTATGCTTGCCAAAATCTACAACCTCTTCTCTAAGAAGAAAGTTAATCCGCTTGTTGGAGCCACCGGACTTAGCGCAGTGCCCATGGCATCACGTGTTGCCAACGACATTGCTCTTAAATACGACCCCCGCAACCACGTACTCAACTACTGCATGTCGTCAAACGTTTCGGGCGTTATCGGCTCAGCAGTGGCAGCAGGTATATTGATTGCATTCTTGGGATAAGATTCGAAGCAATTTAATAATATAAAAAAAACTGCAATCCTCATTTAGGGTTGCAGTTTTTTTTATCAGATAATCAGATTATTATCGTTTAACTATACTTACTGAGTAGTCTACGTTGTTGTTGGCATCGTTGTCGGAACGCCACATTTTGTATTCTGTAATTTTGTCGTACGAAATTGAATAATTAACCACGTCAACCTTTTCTTTGTCGGGCACTTCAATTTCGATATCTTTCATAAGTCCGAGCAGATAGCCGGGTTGTTGTTGCGAATGCCAAGCCAGTGTGTGTCCAAAAATTGTTACGCCAGCGTTTTTTGCATTAGTTATAAATGTTTTAACTCGGCTGAAATCGAACTCTCCGCCACCATTAACACACGATTGGTATTTCATAGCATTGCCAGCCACAACTTCATCGAAGTTTTCTTTTACAATGGTTTTGAGTGTGGCATTGCTGCTGAACTCAGAAACGTCGAGAGCGCCGCTAATTTTGAAAATCGGATGGTTTGAACGTTTGATGTAGCTTTTGAGGGGCTTTAAGTCGGCGAGGTCGTCGGAGAGCTTTTGTTCAGCAAGACCTTGTGCAAAACCTTTGTAGGCAGCTTTCCTAACGTATCCAGCTTTCCAAATACCTACGGGTTCGCCGGCTCTCCAGCTTGTATTGTCGGGAGCGTCGGTCATGCACCATTGGCAGAATCCGTATTGCTGCTCAGGAGGTACTATCTCAAAATATTTGTTGAGAATAAACTCGTAATAATCAGCCATCTTCTGTAGTTCAGCAGCTGTAACTTGAGATGTTTTGAGCTGTGTGTTGCCACGCATATAGCCCATATCGAGTTCCGACACGCGTACAAGTTTGCCAGTGGCAGCCATCAGTTCAAACATTTTTACAATGTGCTCCTCCTTGCTTTTTTGAGTGCCTTCATCATCGTAATACGAAATGTGCATCTGAGTTCCGAGACCGTCAATTTTGGTAACTCCGTCAGCTTCCCATTTGTCTACCCAATAGATTAGGCTTTTGAGTTTTTTGTTGTCGTCCCAATCTGATTCAAGGTTATAGTCGTTGACAAAGAGTTTCAGTTCGTCGGGGTCGCCTTTGAAGTGCTTTCTTGCGCTGGCTACTGCTGTACGCACATAATCAATGTCGCCCATATAGTCCTGCCAGAAGAAATTGCCCGATTGTACCACCACTTCATCGTCGTTGGGATTAGATGAGTGTTGAAGAGTGAAGTATCCATTTATATTGCCACCTCCCGCAATAGCCTCGTTTACCACGTCCCAAGATTTTACATAACCGTTGGTGGCGGTCATCATTCCTTCAATCCAATGATCCATAGCCCAAACAAGAGTGTCGTGTTTTTGTTGTTCGGTAAGGGGAATAGTTTGTCCGCTGCCTTTGTGAGTAATTTTTACGCTTTCGATGTAGATGTCGCCCACAAAATCACCAGTTTGGAATAGTACATGACCATCGTCAACTTTGGGTTCAAAAGCCAATTTATATTCATTCATTTCGGTTGTGGCGTTGATAGAAAGGCTGACGGTGTTAGTCCAGTCGCCTATAACAAATGATAGTTTGGCATTGTTCGACGCTTTCAACTTAATGATGATTTCGTACGGTTTACCTTTTTTTACTCCAATGTTGTCGGCAACCACATATTGCACCTGGTATGCCTGAGTCGACACTTTGTTGTTGTGGATGCAAAGCATCGAAGTGGTCGGTTTTACCTGTTTTTGTGTGGTGTCAGGTTTGTTGTCGGGGACAACTGTGTCGTCGTTGTCGTCCTTTTTGCAGCCAGATAATCCTATTAATGCTGCAAATGTTAGTAGCAAGAATTTTTTCATGATATTGAATTTAAATATTAATAATAAATGGTTGAGTATGGTCAACTAAAAGATGTTACTTCTTAGTAATCAAAAACTGCGATAGAATTACAAATAAGATAGTTACCGCAGAAGTGAAGAATACTTTGGCTGCTATTTGAGTGAATGAGAAAAAGCCTATTGAATCAATTAAGAAGAAAAAAAGATGGTGGGCAAAAACCAATGGCACGCAGTAACGGACGAACCATTGCATACCCATATACGAAGCGTATGGATAGAGACCTGACTCATAGCCGTCGCGAGGTGCGAGCATATTGAGCATCATGGGACGTAGAAACGCCATAAATACCGAAGCTGCCGTGTTGAGTCCAGGTGTGTCGGCAAACATATCCACAGTGTAGCCCAGCACAAAGGCAAAGAAGAGTTGCAGCCAATTAGGAACCTCAAACGGCACCATAAGTACAAACAAAACATAGAACATAGGTGTAATACCCAATGAACTGATTTTTATATTGTTGAAAATCAGCACTTGCAATAATACCAATAGTAGATATTGACCTAAAACCTTTAGATAACCCCTGAGATCCATTATTGTACAAATTTTGATGCTTGTTCTTCTAATTGATATTGCTCTTCCTGCATGAGGTTTTCAATCACAAATACGCTGGTGAGGCATTTGAGGTCGGTAGTGAATTTAACCTTTATGCTGTAAAAGTTGTCGTCGCTGTTTCGCACAAACGATTCGATAACCGCTACTGGAATGCCCGGGGGAAAAATTGCCGAGTAGCCGCTTGTAACTACTGTATCGCCAACCTGAAGAGTCACGTGGTTTGGAATTTCATGAAGAATGCCGGTGTGGTAGTCTTCGCCGCTCCAGTTTAGTTTGCCGTAAAAGTTGCTGTTCTTAAGTCCTGCGCTGATGCCTACCTTGTTGTTTAGAAGAGATATGGCGAGCGAAAAGTGTTCGGATGTATTTACCACTATTCCCACTGCACCCGACGCCGACACTACAGCCATGTCGGGATGAACGCCTTGGGCTTCGCCTACGTCCAAGGTCATAAAGTTGTTTTGGCTGTTGATTGAGTTTTTAAGTACCGATGCTGTGATAAAGCGGTATTTTAGGTTGCCTAATGAGTCGGTCTGGTTTCTAAACTGGGCAGTGTCGGCTACATAGAATGCGTTGCTTTTGCGGCGGAGGTTAGATAGCTGCTCCATAAGCATGGCGTTTTCTTCGCGCAGGTTGAAGTAGCTTACGTATGTCCAAGCAAGGTCGTAAATATTGCCCGTAACAAAATTGGCGGAGGTGCAGAAAACGCTGTTTCGTTTTGCATCGCCACCTATGGCCAATATAAGAGCTATTACTTCCAAAACAATGAAAATGATTTGAAAGTAGATCTTTTTTAGAAACCTAAACAGACTGTCCATAGTAATGTATAAAAGGGATTGTCCGAAACAGCATAAAGCATAGAATTATGCCTTGCGGCGTATTTCGGACAGCCTCTATTATTTAAGCAAAAACGGGAATTTGTCAACATTTTTAAGCGCGATACCAGTGCCGCGTGCTACAGCATGCAATGGGTCTTCCGATACTTTCACGGGAAGGTTTGTCTTTTCAGACAGACGCTTGTCTAATCCGCGCAGCAAAGCTCCGCCACCTGTAAGGTGTATACCGTTTTTGAAAATGTCGGCATAAAGTTCGGGCGGTGTCTGCTCCAAAACGTTGAGAATAGCCGCTTCGATTTTGCATATCGATTTGTCGAGACAGTGAGCAATTTCTTGATACGAAATTGGAATCTCTACGGGCAATGCTGTCATTTGGTGAGGTCCGCGTACCATATAGTCGGCTGGCGGGTCGTCAAGGTCGGTAATGGCCGAGCCTACGTTAATTTTAATAGCTTCGGCTGTACGATCAAACACCTTTATATTATGTTGGTGACGCATATACTCCATGATGTCTTCGGTGAAATCGTCGCCCGCAATACGGATACTGCGGTTGCAGACAATACCTCCGAGTGAGATTACAGCAATTTCGGTGGTACCACCGCCTATATCTACTACCATATTTCCTTCTGGTGCTTCAACGTCGATACCGATACCGAGAGCGGCTGCCATTGGTTCGAAAATCATCCAAACCTCGCGTGCTCCCGCGTGTTCGGCGCTGTCGCGAACGGCGCGTCGTTCTACCTCGGTGCTACCAGAGGGAATACCTACTACGATTTTGATAGATGGGTTGAAAAACAACCTGCGGGTGTTGCCCATCTTGATCATACCGCGAATCATCATCTCGGCCGCCTTGAAGTCGGCAATCACACCGTCGCGAAGGGGACGGATTGTGCGTATGTTCTCATGCGTTTTGCCGTGCATGAGCTGCGCTTTCATACCTATGGCGATTGTCTTTTCCGAGATATGGTCGATTGCTACGATGGATGGCTCGTCAACCACGATTTTGTCGTGCATGATGATGACCGTATTGGCTGTGCCAAGGTCCATCGCCAATTCCTGTGTAAAGAATGAAAATAATCCCATATTTTGCTTTTGTTTTTCTTGTAACGTATTTTAAACGGATTTCTCCGCTGAATATTTTATTTTAGTGTTTAAAGTGGCGTACACCAGTGAAGACCATGGCCACGCCGTTTTTGTTGCAATAGTCGATGCTTTCATTGTCGCGAACGCTTCCGCCGGGTTGAATTACGCTTGTAATGCCCGCATTGTGAGCAAGTTCCACGCAGTCGCCGAACGGGAAAAATGCGTCTGATGCCATAACTGCGCCATTGAGGTCGAATCCAAAACTCTTGGCTTTTTCGATGGCCTGTTTGAGAGCGTCAACACGCGAGGTCTGTCCTATACCCGAAGCGTAGAGCTGCTTGTGGTTGGCAAGTACTATTGCATTTGATTTTGAGTGCTTAACAATTTTATTGGCAAACAGCATACTTTCTATTTCCTGCTGAGTGGGTTTCTTGTCGGTAACGCTTGTGAGGTCGTCGGGAGTTTCTGTTTTGAGGTCGCGCTCTTGATAGAGAAATCCGTTGAGAGCCGAGCGAACGAGCGTTGTGGGTGTCTTGGTGATTTTCTGAACCAAGATAATGCGGTTCTTTTTGGTTTCAAGAATTTCGAGAGCCTCCTGATCGTAGCCGGGAGCAATGATAACTTCCATAAATAGTGAGTTCATCTCCTGAGCCACCTCTTTGGTAATCTGACGGTTGGTGATAACTACGCCGCCGAATGCCGAAACGGGGTCGCAGGCAAGGCAATCTTTCCAAGCCTGAAGCAAGGTTTCGCGACAAGCTACACCGCAGGCGTTGTTGTGCTTCATGATGATGAATGTGGTTTCGTCAAATTCGTTCATCATATTTACAGCGGCGTCTACGTCGAGCATATTGTTGTAAGAGAGGTCTTTGCCGTGAAGTTTGTCGAATATTGCATTGATGTCGCCAAAGAACATTGCTTTTTGGTGAGGATTCTCGCCGTAGCGCATCTCTTGTTTGGTGTCTTCGGCAATGCGGAGGTTAGCGTGGAATTGGTCGTTGCCACCGTCGAAATATGTGAAAATTTTGCTGTCGTAGTATGAAGATACCGCAAATGCTTTCTTTGCAAATTCGCGACGCTGTTCCAAAGTGGTTACACCGTTTTGATTTTCAAGTATTTCAAGAATGTCGGCGTATTGGTTTGTTGAGGGAACAATTACTACGTCTTTATAGTTTTTAGCGGCTGCGCGGATGAGCGAGATGCCGCCTATATCTATCTTTTCGATGATGTCTTGGTCTGACGCACCGCTTGCCACTGTCTGCTCAAAGGGATAGAGGTCTACAATCACGAGGTCCATCATAGGAATCTCGTATTTAGCAGCTTCCTGTGCGTCGGTTTCGTTGTCGCGGCGGGCAAGGATTCCGCCGAATACTTTTGGGTGGAGGGTTTTTACGCGTCCACCGAGTATCGAGGGATAGCCGGTGAGACCTTCCACTGTTTTGCATTTTACGCCGAGACCCTCAATAAATTTCTGAGTGCCGCCGGTGGAATATATTTCAACTTCCTGTTCTGCAAGTTTTCTTACTATTTTGTCGAGGTCGGTTTTGTAGAATACCGAGATCAGTGCCGATTTTATTTTTTTATCGTTGCTCATTGTTTCTGTGTTTTCAAATATTGATATTTGCTATATTCGGCAAATATAAAATTTTTTTCTATATAGTTGTATTTTATTTTTCTAATATTTTTTTTATTTCTTCTGCAATTTTTTCGATTGCCACCTCTTGCTGTACCTTGTTTTTCCACTCGTTTTTGTCGGCGATAGATTCTGCCAGCTGCTTGCCGAGACGGAGGTTTTTGATAGTGGCAACGCCTTTTTCTGCCTCGTTGCTACCAATGATTACTGCCAAAGGACTATTGTTGCGGTCGGCGTATGCCATCTGGTGCTTGAGTCCTCGTTTTGCGCCGTAGTATATTTCGGTGTCGATGCCAGCTGAGCGTAGCTGCATGGCAGTTTTTTGATAGAGTGGCATAAGGCTGTCGTCGAATGCGATTATTATAACAGGACCGTCGTTGTTGATTTGCGCCTGATTGGTGAGTGTGAGAAGTTCTGCCAAACGGTCAACGCCTATTGAAGCACCTGTTGCGGGTACTTTTACGCCCAAGAGGTTTTCTACCAAACCATCGTAGCGACCGCCTCCGCAGATTGAGCCCACACGGCGTTCGCGGCCTTTTTCGTCTTTGTAGGTCTGCAACGATTCTACTTCGTAAATGGGTCCTGTGTAATATCCTAATCCGCGAACCATACCCGGGTCGAGTATTGCAACTTCTTCGTTGTAACCAAGTTGCGCGAGTATTGTGTCGATTTTTTCAAGTTCGTCTACACCTTCTTTATATGTTTCGTTTTCGAAGGCGGGTTTTGCTTTAAGTTTGGCTAAAACTTCGGCTCGTGTGCCACGGGTTTCAAAGTCTTTGATAAACTGTATGATGATGTCAACATATTTCTTTTCGATGTTGAGTCCGGGGATTTCAGCACCCGAAGTTTCATCTACACGACCCTTGCCAAGTTCTTTGGCTACGGCATCGATTCCAATTTTGTCTAATTTGTCAATAACGCGCATTACAGCCATCTCCTGCTCCTTGTCGGTGATGCCGGTGAAGGCGAGCAGTCCGTTCACAATCTTGCGGTTGTTGATTTTGATAAGATAAGTGCCGCGTTTTAGACCGATGTTTTCTAACGCCTGCGAAAGTATCATACAGTTTTCGGCATCGGCGCTCACGTCTTCTGCACCCACGGTATCAAAGTCCATTTGCCAAAATTCGCGGAAACGTCCCGGGTCGAGTTTTGCCTCAAAACGGAAAACTGGTCCGTATTGGTAACGGCGGAAAAGGTTTGTCTTGCCTTGAATTTCGCCCCTAAGGTGCTGTTGCCAAAGGCTTTCGGCGTAAACACGTGCAAGCGGAGCGGTAAGGTCGTAACGGAGCGCTACAAAGTGGTTTTCCATAATCACACGGTTTTCGGCGTCGCGCATTTCGCGTCCGTTGGTATCGAAAACTGGTTCTTCTTCTGGATTTTTAAACGAGTAAACGCCCTGAGCCACGGTGTCGGCATCGGGTAGATATTTGCCAAGACACTCGGCATATTCCATTATCGGGGTGTCGTAACGGCTGAATCCGAAACGGCGGTAAACCTCTGTTGCTTTGTTGATTATGAACTGTCGGAGCAAGTTCTGCCCCGGTGTGATGTCTCTGAATCCTTTAACTTTTTGGGGAACTATTCCTCTCATTTTTGTCTTTCTGTTTGTGTTAAATATGCTTTACGCCTAATTTTTTCCAAATGTATAAAAAAGTTGGAATAATATACTAAAAAAATGAGATTTTTTTTACTCTATTACTATTTTTTGTGTGATATGCGTTGCAGTGGAGTCTATATGTAGAAGATAAATTCCTGATTTTATGTGCGTTAAATCTAATACAAAAGGATTCCCCGCTATGATATTAGCCTTAATGGATTTTATTTTTTTGCCAGAAAGGGAATAAAGCGATATTGTGCAATGTTCCAAATCTTTGTTAAACAATATATTGATTGAGTTTTTTGTAGGATTGGGATAAATCGCAGCGGTGGTTTCTTCTGCCACATTGTTAACTGCCGTAATAGGGTCGGGGGCGGGAATCGGGTTAACAAAGTTTGCCAATACAGTGCCATTGCTTCGCGATGTTTCTGTACCGTTTTCAAAAACACTCTCTATATAAAAGGTGTATGTGGAATTTGGTGATATGTTGGTAAAAGTGTAACTATTTGATTCTCCGTAGTTTATTTCTTTGATAACAGTATTGTTGCAGTAGATGCGGTAGAGGATAGGATTACCATAGTCTTCCCATTCAAGTTCGATGGCTGTTGAATCTTCGTTCCACCAGCCTGAGAGCCATGCCACCGCAGTGCTTGAAAAATTGCCATATGGGTCGAACCCTTCAATATCGGTGTTTTCTTTGCCGTTGGCGAGCCAGTATGCCAACTGATGGTTTGGATTGGGGTTTGTATTCCAAACTGTGGCAATCATTTGATAATAATCGTCGTAAGGTTCTTCACAGTCGGCAAACCCACCCGAAAGTACTCCAATGATCTTTTTTTCTTGATTGAGAAGAGGAGCACCCGAAGAGCCGGTTTCAGTATAACCAAGATGCCAAGTATCGATGTGCCAATGCGAATTGTTGTTGAAAATCTCGTCGCTTATGGGGTAAGAGTCTTGGTATGGCGGCATATTGCTTACAGCGATTGCTTTTTCGTTTCCTGCTGGGTGATGAATAGTTACCACAGTGTCGATGTTTTGCCGCGTAGACAACGACACGCCCATATAATATGGGAGGTATGATTTAGGAGGTATGGTGTTGAGTTTCAATAAACTTATATCATAATCGTTGTAATCATTTTCTGGAATTCTGATGCCAGCAAAATCGCGCAGTCCCCAACGGTGGGTTTTGGTGGGAAAGGCAATCAATTCAGCGCCCGAAAGGGTTTGAAATGGAGAAGGAGAGTTTCCGTCAGACGACAATTCAAAGTTGAAATATGTTACCACAGAAGCAGCCTGGCTTTGATTGCAGATACAGTGCGCCGCTGTTAATAAATAAGGTGTGGCATCGTTTGCAGTGTTGTTGATGAGCGTGCCAGTGCAAACATAGCTGTAGCCATCGTCTTCGTCGAACTGGTAGAGCACAACTGCGTGTTTTTCAACCTGATACTTTTGTCCAGCGGCACTATTGATGTCGGGTTGCTCGCATGTATTGTCAAAGAGTCCATGACCTTTGAGCAATTTGGATATGGGGTAAAAGCCATAGGCAATTTTAGCTATAGTAAAGTCTGGTTGATAGATATTGTCTGGTACAAATAGTTCAATTGTAATGGAATCATTGTCGATATAGCGAGTACGGAGGTTTTGGTTTTCATTGTTGATGGTATCGGTAATTATTCCCAAAAAATCGTTGCCGCCATACAAGCACATTTCAACCCCGTTAGAAAGTGTTATACCCTGAAAATCAACGCCAATAGAACCTGCATCCTTGGCACTTACACCAATACGCCACAGCGTGCCACCTTCCACATTTGTTTCTTCGGCGTTGTTGAAGAAACTGCGGTTGCATTTGGCAAGTCGCCCGACACAATTTTCTGGAATTTCTGTCTTAGTTGATGGTGCAAGAGTGATATCTATATATTCCTTAGTTTTAGGTAGATACGAAAAACGGCTATGAGTCAGACTATTTGTTGTGATCTGAGCAGAAAGATTTATGGTTATAAAAGCGGGAAAAATAATCGTTAATATATTTTTTTTCATAATTTTGCAAAATAAAACGGAGTTGCAATTGCAAAAGTAATTGTTTTTTTCGAAATTGCGCCTGTTTTGCTAAATTTGCATTATTTAACTTAATATTACAGTGAAAAAATTATTAATACTACTCTTGACAGTTATGTGCTGCGGTATAGTGCAGGCACAGCAGGTTAAAAAATCAGACATCTTTGTACAGATATTTGGTACAAAATACTATCTACACACCGTTCGCGAGGGCGAAACAATGGAGGCAATAGCCAAAGCGTACGGCGTAACGGTGCAGGAAATCAATATGGAAAACAAGGCACTCGGCGGCAAAATATCTGCTGGAACAAGCCTAAAAATTCCTGTTATCGGCTCTAATCAAACTCCTGGATATACACAACAGTTTGTGTATCATACAGTTGAGAAAAAACAGACACTCTATTCCATCTGCAAGCAGTATGGCGTGTCGCAAGAAGACATTTTTCAATACAATCCCGACACCAAGAATGGTCTCAAAACCGGCACGGTGCTGAAAATTCCCAAAGGGAACCCTGGCAAGCCCGACCGTCAGGATGCTGAGTTTGTGTACCATACCGCCCGTCAAAACGAAACTTTGTATTCATTGTCGGAACGTTATTCTATTAGCATTGATGATATAGTAAAGTATAACCCGGGACTCAAAAATGGTATTCCGCAGGGCACTATAATCAGATTTCCTCGTACTATTGTGCCTGAGGATGTTGCGTTTAACCCCGGTCCTGAGCAGGATGCCGACAACAACATAGTTAAAGACCGTGCTATGCGAAACTCTGACTATGTGCCTTGCGACGGCTATCGATACAACAAAAACACCACCTTAAAAGTGGCTTTGCTGTTGCCATTGTACCTCAACAACAATGCTTTGCAAAGCGAAAAAGTGAAGGCCGATCCCGAAAGGGAGCAACTTTACAAAAACAGTGAGAGAATTTTTGAGTTTTACGAGGGTGTTCTTCTTGCTGTTAAGGAGATGCAGCAAAAAGGCATAAATGTATCGCTCAATGTTTACGACACTGAAAATAGTTTTGCCACTACAGATCGTATTCTCAGTGCTCCTGAGATGAAAAAAATGGATCTTATTATTGGTCCTCTCTACACCGACAATGTGGTTAGGGCAGCAAGATTCTCTACCGAAAACCAAATTACCTTGGTGTCGCCATTTGCACAAAAGAACGACCTTCTCAACAACAATCCTTATCTTTATCAATTTTCGCCATCTACTGCCACATCAATAGCGCAGACTGCCGACTATTTTGCCGACCTCACCAATGCTACTGTGATTGTGGTTCACAATGGTTCGGCTGCTGAGGTGGATATGACAAAACTTTACCGCGACAACCTTACCCGCAGTTATTTCTCCGACAAGAATGTTCCTGATATGATTTTTAAGGAGATAAACTACAAGAGCGGAGGAATTGCCCGTGTGCAGGAGGCTATGAGCGCTGCTAACACCAATGTGCTTCTGATTCCGAGCAACGACGAGGTGTTTATCACCAATGTGGTAAACCAACTTGCCACCGTAGTGAAGACAAATAAATATAAGGTGGTGCTTTTTGGTTCGCAGAGTTGGGAAAAATACATCAACATCGACGTAGAGTTTCTCCAAAGCATGAATTTCTGCTACCGTTCCAACAATTTTACCGATTATAACAATCCAGCCGTTAAGTTGTTTGTTTCAGAATTTCGTGATAAATTCAACACCGAGCCCGGTATTTATGGCTTCAGTGGTTACGATATTGCAAAATGCTTTATTACAAAACTATACAAGCATGGCAAATACTTCTGTTTTTGTGAAGACGACAACGAACGTGGACTTGTATATAAGTTTGATTTTCAGCGAGTTTCTCCCGTTGGTGGATTTGAAAACCAGTCAACATTTGTGCTGAGATACGGCAAGGATTTCAGCATAGAAGAGGCTAAGTAGTGAGATAGTTACCTTATACAAAAACGCCGCGCAAACTATGTTTGCGCGGCGTTTTTGTGTGGTATGGGGGTTAGTATTCGTCCTCGTTGAAGAAGAAGTCGTCTTTGCTCGGGTAGTCGGGCCAGATATCCTCTATGCCTTCGTAAATTTCGCCGTCGTCGTCGATTTCTTGAAGGTTTTCAATAAGTTCGAGCGGTGCGCCCGAACGCTGAGCATAGTCGATAAGTTCGTCTTTGGTTGCCGGCCACGGAGCGTCTTCCAATTTAGTGGCTAATTCAAGTGTCCAATACATAGTGTTTTATTTTAGTTTTATGTTATAACTGCCGTTTTTCAAAAAAAGTTGCAAATATATACAATTATTAATATGCGAAACAAATATTTGTAAAATTTTTTGAGATTGTGTAATTGCATCACGGGCAGTTTTCACATTCCGAATCGTGGATTACGTTTTCTTCGGTGGTGGTGATGGTGTGCGAACGGCTGTCGATAAGGTTGTTGACCGATTTTTGAACTTTGTCTAACTGTGTGCGGGTGCTTTTTAAGCCGGTTTCAAGTTGAAGTTTCACCTCTTCGAGGTTGGCTTTTTCGCTGTTGATCTGGTTGAGCATGGTTTGGAGCTCCACCATAGAGCCGATGGTTTGTGCAAGGCGGAGGTTCATGTCTTGGAGACGTTTTTCAAGGTTGGCGTTTTCTACTGTTTGGGTGTAGTAGTTTTGCTGCGATGTTTGCAGTTTGCGTTCGTATTCGGCACGTTCGCGGTTAAACTTTATGCTGTTGTATATCCATAGGGTGCCAAAGAGAAGCATTAGTATAGCGGCTGCCCACACAGCCAACACCAACCACGATTTGGCACGTTTCGATAATCTACGCAAAAAATACTCTGTGCGGTCGGCTAAAGCAGTAAATTTCATAGGTCTGTTTTGATTAAAATAACTGTTGTATTAAAACTATCGGCGACATTTTGGCTTGTAAAATTGCAAAATGCCCGATTTCACACGTAAAGTTCCAAAAAAAAGATTTATTTGCCAAAATTTTCTTTGTCAAATTTCAATTCTACTTTTCAATAAACTCTTTAAGCCGAATATTTGCCAACGGATATGAAAATGCCGACAGGTGGCTAAAATGCCACCATTCGGTGCGGATGCCACGGAAGCCGTGTTTCTCCATAACCTCTTTTAGCAGTGTGCGGTTGGCTATCACCTCAGAGGGCAGGTTGAGATTGGTCATATATGCCTCAAAACCGCAATGGTCGAAATCGGTGCCCATGTCTAAATCTTTGCCGTCGAGGTCGGTAAGTGTAAGGTCAACAGCACCGCCACGATTGTGGATAGAACCTTTCGACGGGTCGGAAAGAAAATTGGGATTGGGTATAATTTTCCACATTGCATATTGAATTGAGTGCGGTCGGTAGCCGTCGAAAATTTTTATTTTGTAACCTTTTTCTAAGAAATCTTGCGCTATTTTTATAAGGTCGCGGGCGGGTGCGTAGCGCATGTAGCAGAATGGCTCTTCGTAAAGTACTGAGTGTGTGAAATTGTTTTGGGTGGCATAGCGGATGTCGAATCTAAACAATTCGGGGAATAGTTTCAGATTGATGAAATCGGCATCGCAACCATCGAAAGGCAATGCAAGTTTCATCTGCGGAATCACCAAGTTGTTTGCCACTATGCGGAGTTCTACCTCTGAAGGAGGCGTAAAGCCTATCGCATTTGTAATGTGTAAAAAGTTGCGTCCGTTGCGGTTTTCTACTGTGCCTTCAAAATAGCGTTTGCCCTCGGTAAAAAATGCTGCGATGCCGTTGCTGCGAATCACCCATGAGGCTTTGAAACCATTGTTTGTGATGCTAAGGATTTTGTCGGCAAGAGCGCCGAAGAGATAGCTCTTGTAATTGTCGGCAAATGAGCGATGTAGGTTGCCTGTTTGTGAGTCGGCTTCGGAGACGGTAACTTGTGCGGAGTCGTTGAGCAAAATGTCGTTGTTGTAGATGTCGATACGTTCTATGGCGTGTATGTGGCGCGGCTCAGCGGTGCTGATGGCTACCGAAGAAAGGGAGTCTTTGACAAATTCGGCTCGGCGGTCTTTTACGTTGCTTACAATTACAAACGACAGTGAGTCAGTAGAAACTGGCTTTATGTTGAGTTCGGGATTGTTGCCGGTGCATTTGTAATACTGGCCTGCAATTTTAACAAAGAGGGTAAAGTCGGTGCTGTATCCACGGCGTTTGGCTGGCGTGAATTTTATACTCGAAATAGTTGATTGTGAGATTTTTAGGTCGTAGGTGCGCATCTCGTCGGGTGCGAATGCTGTATATTTCATATCGTCAAACATGTTTGAAATCTTGTGTGCCGGATCGTTGACGGCGGCGGTTATCTGCATAAAAGTGCGTGTTTTGGTGGCTGATTGCTCTCCTTTTTGGGTGCATGTTGCTAAAAATAACGGAATAGCTAATGTGGCTATTAAATAAAGGTGTTGCATTATTTACAAAATTAGAAATCTAAACCGAGCGAGAAATAGAAAACGCGTGGCATAATTACATGACCCTCAACTCCCCAAGCCCAGTCAAAACGGAGAAAATATCCCAAGAGCGAAGTGCGAAATCCGAATCCGTAGCCTGCTACAATTGAAGGACGGTCTACATCGATGGTCATAGTAATAGGACCGTTTTGAAGCTCGTATTTATCGTAGGCGTTTTTATCTTTGAAAGGTATAACTCCTGTCCAGGCCGATCCTGCGTCGAAGAATCCTACCAGTTGGAAGTCGTTGAGTAATTTTGAGTTGATGGGGCGATTAGCCAAATAGCGGAACACAGGCCAACGGATCTCGTTGTTGAGTACAGTAAACGAGTTGCCATTGCGGCAGTTTTGGATAAAACCGCGCATGTTGGTGGCAACTGCCTGATAGATATAGTTTTCTGTTTGGTCTATTTGTATCGACTGGTCAAACATTCCATCGGTTTTGAATTTGGTCCAATTGTCTACGGCACCGAGGTAGTAGATGATTTTTCCAGAACCAAACGATGTAGCTCCGGCAAGTCGCGATGCAAAAATCAGGCTGCGGTGTATCTTCTGATAGTATCTAACGTCGAATCCCCACGACGAAATAATGTCGTAGTTGCCCTCCACCTGTTGGTAAAGTTCGCTCCACGCTTTAGCTCTTAACCCAGAGGGTGTGTTGGTGCCGAGGCTGCGGGTATTGTCAAAGTTGTATTCTAATTTGGCTTTGGCAAACACTTGGTACTGAGGTTTTTGCTCTAAATATTGATAGTCGGTTACAAGGTATTGTGCCTGGTCGTAACGCAGTCCGAGAGTACCTTTTACAGCCGAGGTTTGGTTAAACGGATAGCTTGCTATAAACAAGCCTTCGTTGGTGATTACCTTGGTGGCGTAATAGTCGTAGATATTGCGGAAAGTGCTGCGGTGGAATATGTACTCCTTGTCGAGGCGGTGTTTGAGGTCTTCAAACGAGAGATAGAAATCGTAACTATCGAAATTGCCGCCGATATTGATACCTGCTGTGAGCCGGTAGTCTTCAAAGAGGTCTTTGATACCTATTTTGAAATATGCGCTTGCACCCGGGTTGAAGTAATATGGACCGCCTGTAAATGCTTGATAGCTTTGGTTTTTGCCGCTGAAATCTATTTGGCTTACAAGGTAGTCGATATAGAAATTTGTAAAATACATTCTTTGGTGAGGACGTACAGCGGCTTCGTTTTTGTGTCGTTCTTTTAAGTCCTCGTGATAGAAAGTAAGCTGTTGAGCAAGAGGACGTTCCTCTTCAAAAGTGTAGTTTGTGATGTCGTATTTGAGGCTGTCGGGATGAATCCATTCCTTTGGGGGATTGGCGGCTATGCTGTCGGCAATTTGGCGGTCGCGGATGGCTTTTTGTTTGCGAACAGTCGCAAGGCTGTCTTGACGCAGCTGACGGCGGTTGTCTCGTGCTTTGAAATATGTGATTGGCAACGGCTGGGGAATGTCGGCTGTGGAAGGCTGAATAGTGTTGTCAAACATATAGTAACGGTCTTTGAAGCGCAGTACTTTGTCGGCCTTTTTGTTTTTGGTGTTGGCATTGAAGCTTAGAATGTTTCTGCCATAGTTTGAAGTGGCTTTGTAACTATTTGTATATCTGTAATGTACAATTGTATCGATGGCTATGATGGTGCTGTCAAATACCGATGCGTACTGGTTTTTGATACCGTTTTTGTCGCTGATATATGTGTACGAGCCAGATGAAATTTCGTGTGGTGCGGTTTCGTTTTCGTAAGGTGTTGATGTAATGCGCCTTAGAACAGGATTCTTGCTTCCGAGATTGTATTCAAAAATATCGTAAGTGCGTCCAAATGGTTGGTGCTGGTCGGGTTTTTCAGCCACGAGTGTGTCGCTGAGACGGTTGGATGCGAAGACGATTTTCTTAGGACCAGCAAATTTGGGGTCGATGTCGTCGGCAAGGTCTTGGGTGATGTTTTCAAATGTGCCAGATGCCACGTTGAAATAGACAATATCGCGCATACCAGAGAGTTGCACGCTCATCACCATATTCAGTCCGTCGGGAGCATAGTCCATAGAGTATACTTTGTCGAACCTGGGCAGCATTTTGCGGTTTAATGTTTTGGAGTCGGTATTGTATTGATAAAGAAATACATATCCACGTTCCTCAATAATAAAACTGAGGATTTTAGATGTGGGATGCCAAGCCGCAATGGGGTAGGAGTAGTCGGTGATTTGTTCCAATTTTTGTTCGCGGCGCAGAAGTTTTGTGAATTCTTCGGTGGTGTTGTCGCGCAGGTATATTTTGTACTTGCCCATACAGTTGGTGGTGTAGAATGTGTATTTGCCATCGGGCGAAGTGGTTGGATGGTCGTACACCGTGTTTCTTTTTGGTTTTTTTATGATAGTGTCGGAGAGCGGAATCGGGTTGTCGGGCTTGTTGATAGCAAATTTTTCGGAGTAAAACTCTTTCCATTCGGGCGAAAGTTTTTTGATGGATTTGCCCAACGCCTGCGCAATAGCGTTGTTGAGGTTTTTGTTGATGCCAGTCAAGTAGATGATGTTAGGAATGGCATCGCGACCGTAAGCAATAGTTATATAGTGCCACAACGAATAACCGGCATATTTTGCGTCGTCGCCTCGCAGATGGTTGATTTTTTTGTATTTTTTGCTTTCAAAACCGTCGCGGATAATATCTTCAATATCGGAATTCCATTTGATCGAAGCGTAGGCAGTTAGTCCTCTGCTATACCATTCAGGAAGCGAAATCACAGCAGAATTTGCCACTTTGTTTTTAAGTCCTGTTCCATAAAGGCTGGATGTCATAAGTACAGATGCCACAGCCTCGCGGATCTGTTCGTCGAATTTGATGTGGTCGCCGTCGAAATATAGAAAAACCTTGTTGTCTATTATTTTGGTTGTGCCACCGAGGTTAGAAGATACGTCTTGAGTCTGCAATCCTATGTTGCTTTGGCGGAATTCTGTAAGTCGGTTGTAGACAATAAAAATGATACGCTTTTGCATTTTTTTGCCAAAGAATTTTTCCATTTCTGGAATCACCTCTTGGGCACGGTCGCAGACAAATTGGGCAAGGTCTTTTCCTTGTTGGTAATAATATGTATCGAACTGCGGATAGCGGTAGTACATCCATTGAAACTCGCTGTACTGTACGCGGTTCTGTCCGAAATTCATCTGATGACCATTGTAAAACTGCGCCTGTGCCGCAAACGAGGCAAATATCAATAGTAGTGCGGCTATATGTTTGATATTCATCATTTTAATGTTGTATACTTTTGTTGTTCGGGAATAATCAGTTCCACCTCTTTAAAATTGTATTGTTTTGATTCTCTGGTCTGCTCGTTTTCTATGGTGATAAATCCAAACGGGTTGATGTCGCGGATTATTCCTTTAAAAATTGTGCCTTGCGAATTGTATACCAATGTCTTGTTTAATCCCAGAAGGCGTTTCATATAGTTTTGGCGGAGAATATCACTTTCTCCGTTTTGAATATGTGCGAGATTTTTTTGCAATATTTCCAAAAAAACGTCCAACTCCTTATCGAGATTGTATTCCAAGCCTGTAATTATTTTCATCGACACTGGATTCGGCAGGTTTTCGGGAAATGACTCTTGATTTACATTTATGCCGATACCTAACACACTGGTTCTGATAAACTTCCCCGAAACAGAGTTTTCGATAAGCATACCGCAGATTTTTTGCATTCCCGTGTAAATGTCGTTTGGCCATTTGATAGATACGTCGGGAATATTGCGGCTTTCAAAATACTCGGCAACTGCGGAGGCAGTAGCTTGCGACAGCATAAACTGGTGATTTACAGCTAGTTCTTTTGGGTAAAACACGTAACTGAACATCAGGTTTTTGCGGCTTTCGCTCTCCCAAATGTTGCCACGCTGGCCACGTCCGTCGGTTTGAAAATCGGCACGGATAACAAAATCGTTGGTGGCTTCGCGGTCTTGCGCTATTCGGCGTTGTGCCTCGTCGTTGGTAGAATCTATTATGCTGAGGTGTATTATATTCATTTTTAGTCTTTTACTGTTATTCTTACTGTGTTTATCTTCGGTTTTTTCACCTGCAAAACTTTTATTTTGATACCGTTGTCGGTAAATTCGTCGCCATTTTTTGGGAAGTCCTTGTTGAGCGTAAGTATGTATCCTGCAAGTGTTTCGTAGTCGTCGCTCTTAGGCAGGTGGAGTTTGTATTTTTCGTTGATGTAGTCGATCTCCAAACGTCCCGAAAAAACATATTCGTTTTTGCCAATCTGACGTTCAACAAGTTCCTGTATGTCGTGCTCGTCTTCGATTTCGCCGGTAATTTCTTCGATTATGTCTTCAACTGTGAGCATTCCAGCTGTTCCACCGTATTCGTCGGTAACCACAGCCACGCTTTTGCGGCGTTTTACAAACTGTTTGAGAAGTTTGTCGGCGGTCATGGTTTCGGGGGCTTCTATGGCTGGAATTATTATCGACTTGATGCTCTTGGGATTTTTAAATAGGTCTAACGCATTGACATAGCCTGTTATACGGTCGAGACTGCCGTTGCAAATCACTATTTTAGAATATCCGCTCAGCACAAACGTATCGGTGAGGGTTTTGATAGAGTCGGTAACGTTGGCAGACACAATCTCGTTGCGGGGTACAATGCACTCGCGGATGCGTATCTCCTTGAAATCTAGGGCTTTTTTGAGAAATTGCAGACGTCCGTCGTCGTACTCTTCCTCGTCGGTTTTGGATGCTGTGGTGGGAATCAGCTCCGAAATGTTGCTTGCTTCGGTTTCGCTGTTGCGTCCCTTGATTTTTCCGCTTGCCGAAATCACCTGAAACATCACCAAATATACCACAGGGTAGAGGAAATTTGAAATAAAGTCGGCGAGAGGGACAAATGTGCGTAGCATCTGATTGGCATTACGCGAAAAAAAAGCCGTAGGCACTGCCTTGCACAATATTGCGGCTGCTATCAGCGAAGACACCAAAAATATACAGTTGCCTGTGTTGCTAAATTCGAGGCGTCCACAGAGTATAAATAATGTGCTAGCCAATACACACTGCGACAGAATTTCGCCTGTGCGCATACAGGTGATACACAGTTCGATATTGTCGGCAGGACGAAACACTATGCCCTGACGTATAGTGCCATTTTTTATGTCGATGTCGAGCACAAGGCGGTCGCTGCCGGTGAGAGCGGTTTTGATACCGGCGAAAAATGCCGCAGATAATGCCGATACTGTTAGTACTATTATTAATAGTGTAAGCAATGCGATTTTATAGTTATGTTACTCAAATTAATTAACACTTTTTGCGCTATCCTTTTTTAGATTTTGCAAATGCGTATTCGATTGCCACGCCGAGGTTGCGCTTGTAAACGGGCTTGGTCATAAAGCCGTATACGTTTTCGAGTGTGGCCGATTCGATGGTTTCGGGTGAAGAATCGCCGGTTATAAATATAATAGGTGTCTTGTGTTTTTTGGAGATTTCGAGGGCGGTTTGTACGCCGTCGATGTCGCCGTCTAAGTGAATATCCATAAGAATAACATCGATGTCGCCGTATGTGTTGCAGGCGGCAATAGCATCCTCGCCTGTGCGTACAGTGGCTACTATCTCATAGTTTAACTCCTGTATAAACATCTGAAAGATAGAGCACAACATCTTGTCGTCTTCTACTATAAGAATTTTTTTTGCGTTCATTGAGGTAGTGTTGGTATTTTTAATTTGCAAAATTAGTAACTTCGCCCCAAAATTAATAAAAAATCCGGTTCGACGTATGAATTTGGTAATAGATTTTGGAAATACTCGCTGCAAATTTTACTTTTTTGAAGGCGATCATCTGTCAAACACTATAATTTTTGACAACAGGGACGCTGATTTTTCGGAAAAAGTGTTAATGATTGTTAATAATTCAAAAATTAACAATGCAATTTTGTCGTCGGTGGGAGAGGGAAGTGAAATGCTAACTGATTTATTATCAAGTTGTTGTAATCTTATTGTTCTTGGTTTTAACACAAGTATTCCAATATCAAATAGTTACGATCATCCCGAACAACTCGGCAACGACCGTTTGGCGGCGGCAGTGGGAGCTTCGGTGCTCTTTCCCGGACGCGATGCAATGGTTGTAGATGCTGGAACAGCAATTACTTACGAATTTATTGAGGCAGGCAAACGCTATCTTGGCGGCTGCATTTCGCCAGGCATTGGTTTGCGTTTTGCTTCTTTGCACGAACATACTGCCAAGCTACCGTTGTTGCAGCCTTCACCTGTGTCGAAAAAAATTCCTACTGATACGCAAAGTGCTATAAATAATGGAGTTATCAATGGTGTACTCGCCGAAATAGAATGGTTTGTTGCCTACTCAAAGCAAAAATTTAACAATCCTGCAATAATTTTTACAGGGGGAGACACTATTTTCTTGGCTGGGAAATTAAAAAACACGATATTTGCAGAGCCAAATTTAGTGGCAATTGGATTAAACAGAATATTACAATACAATGTATCTGAAAACGATTAAAATATTAATAGTTATACTGTTAGCATCGGTATCGCTGCCGTTATCAGCGCAAAAGATCACATATTCGCCCTATTCACGTTATGGTTTGGGCGAGATACATGCTCCATCGCTTGGACACAATATTGCCACAGGCGGAGCAGGATTGGCTCGTAGTTCCGAGATATTTCTTAACTTAAAGAACCCTGCCGGCAACCACGATTTGCCAATGCAGCGTTTTGTGTTTGATGTAGGTATGGACACCAAGTATACCACTGTTTCGTCGTCGACGACCACACAGCGCAACAACAACACAACGTTTAAATATCTTGCCGGAGGTTTTGCAGGAAAGCCTTGGTGGAGCTTAGTGTTTGCGTTGCGTCCTTACAGCTCGGTGGGATATACCATGAACGATACCACTTTGTTAGAAAATCCCTCCGACAAACTGTTGTATGGATTTACTCAAACGTACGAAGGTTCGGGAGGCTTAAGCACGGTTTCGTTGTCTACCTCGTTTAAGTTCCTAAATATGATTTCGATAGGTGCTACTGGCTCGTATCTTTTTGGAAGTCTCGACCGCAATAATCTTGTTTCCACAATAGTCTTCGACAATTTTTCCACAAATGTATCTTATTCAAACCGCTATTTCCTCAATGGCTTTTCATACGAAATCGGTGCATTAATCTCAAAGAGCATAAAATCATCGAAAGACACCACCAAAAATATGTTCCGGTTTAACTTGGGAGTTACCTACGGAAGTGAAACAAAGTTAAAATCGCGCAACGAATTGTTAATAATTAATAATTACACCATAGACAATGCTTCAACTTTGGATACAATTTGCAACGATACATTAACAAAGGGGCACGTAAAAATTCCCCAAAAAATCGGAGTAGGAATTTCGGTTGAAGCATACGACAAATTTACCGTAATGGCCGATTACACTCTGCAAGATTGGAAGAACTTTGACATAGAAGGAGAAAACAACACTCCTTTACGCAAGAGCACATCCTTGAGCGCTGGTGTGGAATACGTTACCGACAGGTATTCGTCTCGTTTATTTAAAACCATACACTATAGGGCGGGTTTTCACACCGAAGATACTTACCTTGAACTCAATGGCACAGGTATTAAAAATCAGGGCATAACATTTGGCGTAGGTTTGCCGCTGCGTTCTTTGTTGCTCAATGTATCTTGCGATATGGGCAAAAGGGGTACTACACAGAACAATTTGTACGAAGAAAAATACTTTCTGCTCCATTTCAACGTTACAATACATGACGTTTGGTTTGTAAAGAGGAAGTTTCAATAATAGAGAGAATTAATTTTTAATATTTTAAATTTTAGTATTATGATAAAGATGAAATCGGAAAAATTAGCATTAGCATTTTCGGCAGTGCTTCTTTCAGGAAGCATAGCCATGGCTCAGACTCCGGAAGATGTAATTAAAGCAAAGTTTCCCGAAACTGCCGGTGAACTTGCTATTACTCCCGGCAAAACTACTTACAACAAGGCTTTGAAAACACGGTACCGCGAACTATATGCGCAAATGCACGACGGTCTCGACGAAATCGAAAAATTCAAACTTGGTGGCGCAGACTCTGAAGTACTGTCAGTTTTCGACCTTAAAACTCTTAAGGACATGCAAAAGGCAGGCACTATCGACGAACTCGAAGGCAAGCTCAGAAACGAGCAACACAAAATCGTGGAGCTTATGAAAGAACACGAAAAATACGGTGCCGACAGTGCATTCTGCGTGCGCCAACTTTCAATGTTCTCTGAGTTTATCAAGCAGAACAACTACAAAGACGCATACAACCCTTGGTCGGTGCTCATCAAAGAGTATCCTATGTGCAACGCAAATATCTATCAGCACGGTAGAAATATTATCGTTTATCAAATGCAGCAGGTGAAAACCGGCAAAGAGCAGCAGCCCTGGATCGACACCCTTATGATGGTTTACGACAACCGTATCAAGTATTTTGCACGCACCAGCAAACTTTATGGCGAGGGCTACGTGCTCGGTCGTAAAGGCGTGGACATGGCAAAATACCGTCCTGCTATGGTTGATTCTTACTACGAAGTGCTTAACCGCTCGGTAGAACTTGGAAAAGAGAAAACCGAAGTGGCTGTAATCCAAACTGCTATGAAGGCTACTGTTGACATGTACAACGCCGAGAAAATCGACGCTTCTGTTGTTGTAGACAAATACTTGCTCTTTACCGACATTCTGCAGAAACAGCGTGCCGACATATCGGAGCGTATTGCTGGCGGTAAGGAAAAAGACCCCGCTAAAACTGAGAAAGAACTCGAAACATGCAACACTGTAATCTCTGGCGTTGACCAGTTGTTCTCAAACAGCTCGGCTGCTCAGTGCGAAACTCTCAACAAGGCTTTTGAACCCAGATTCAAACAAAATCCCGAAGACATCGAGTTGCTTAGAAAAATCGTGAACATCCTCGACAGAAAAGGTTGCACCGACCTCAAACTCTACGAAGATGCCACTATCAAGCTCGTAGGCAAAGAACCTTCGGAACTCGCTTGCCGCAACCTTGGACGTATGCTCGACAAGAAAGGTCGCTACGACGAGGCTATCGACAACTACAAAAAAGCCATCGGATTTGCTACTGCCGACACTATGAAAGCTACTTACAATTACTATATTGCCTTGGCTCTCAGCAAACAGAAACAATTCAGCAATGCACGCACTTATTGCAACAAGGCGCTCGAGCTTAAATCTAACTTCGGCCAGCCTTACATCTTGATTGCTACAATGTATGCTCAAACAGCCAGCTCTATAGGCGAATCGGCTTTCGACCATCAGCAAGTGTACTGGCTTGTAGTTGACAAACTCAACCGTGCTAAAGCCGTTGACCCAAGCGTAACTAACGATGTTAACAAACTTATCGGCTCATACAAGGCTCAGTTCCCCAACAAGGAAGAGGCATTTATGCACTCTGTTACCAGCGGAACAACTGTTACTATCGGCGGCTGGATTGGTGAATCAACCACTGCAAGATTCTAACAATGGTTCTCAACTATTGAAAATATTTAAATTGGTTTGTAGAGACGTGCTAAGGCGCGTCTCTACATTTTTTCTGACGCGTTTCTATATTTCTGGCGCTTTTGGGCATCTAACATTTAAACATATATAATGATGAATTACAAATTATTTTTGTTGCTGTTGGTGTTTAGTGCATTTCACTCTTGCTCATCGAAGATGGAACAGCTAAACAACTACAATGTTGACGCTACTTTTCCTCAGCAGTCGGTAGAGAATCTCAATCTCAAATACTATTCACAGCATAAGATGAAGACATTGCTTACCGCACAGCAAGCCGACGATTACGAAAATGGCGATATGTCATATCTTGAGTTTCCAAAGGGAGTCGACGTGGTGTTTTTAGACGAAAATCTTAATCAAAAAACGCGACTTACCGCCGATTACGCTGTTTATTACCAAAAAAAGAAACTCTACGAGGCTCGCCGCAACGTGGTGATTACCAACGACGACGGTACCACCCTCAAGACCGAGCAGATTTTTTGTGACGAAAACAAACAGAAAATTTTTTCTGTGAAACAAGTTACAGTAACCCAGCCCGGCGACGGTTTTTCGATTGATGGAAAGAGCGGTTTTGAAAGCGACCTTTCGTTCAAGAACTACAAGTTTCTGGATGTGAACGGAGTGGTGCAGCTGCAAAACGAGTATCAAGAACTTAATGTATCACAGTCGGTGGTATCCGACACAACAAACACACTACAGCCATGAAACCAAAAGTTAAAAAAAGCCCTATGGAAGTGCTCTGGGTGTGCATGGCTGTTATGTGCCTGATTATTGCCATAATACGCACTATCAATTTTGGATTTAACGAGGGAGTAGTAATGTATTCGGCATCAGCGGTATGTGTGCTTATGTTCCTTTGGCGCAGAAGTATACGGCGCAATGAGGAGAAAAAACTGTAGGTGCTATTTGTTCTCTGGAGCGGGTTGTTGTTGTTGTTGTTGTTGTTGTTGCGGTTGTTGTGGTGGTTGCGAATGTGGAGATGGAGGCAGAGGTTTCTCTTTTTTTGCTGATGCGGGACTTTTCTGGCGCATTTCAAGCGTCTTGTTTACAAAGGTTTCCACAATGTCGTTGATTGCTTTTTTCGACTTGCAGAGGTTGCCTGAGATTACAAGTTCCTCTCCGTTGTCGAGACGTAGTTTTACGTCGCTGCGGTGTAGGCGAACCCATTCAACTATTGAACTAAAAAGCATTGTAAGTGGCTCAGTTGCAGCGCCTACAAGACCTACGATGGCGGATCCTAATCCAGGTCCCATCTGCCCTTTTTTGATTTTTTCTTGCGCAAGGCTGACGTTTTTTACTCCCTTGATGTTTTTCTTTTCTACAAACTGTTTCATCTTCAGCAAGTCCTCGTTGCCGAATTTTTGCTTGTCCTTGTATTCTACCTTAAATTTCATAATACTGATGGATATAAAGTTAGTATCTGATTTTTGGCACAATATACGGATAATTTTTTATTTTGTAATCTATTTTTGTAAAAAAGTTTTGAAAAAGTGATTTTTTTATCCTATCCGGCTTATTTTTTTCAGACGTTCAATGTCAAGTATTTCAATTTTTTTCCCGCTTGCCGAAATGATATTGTCGCTTGCAAAGTTTCTCAGGGTGTGTATAATCTGCTCTTTGCTACATCCGGCAAAGTCGGCGAGCTCTTGCCTTGAAAAAGAAAGCGAGAACTCTGGCGATTCGTATATTTTTTCGCTAAGATAAAGAAGCACGTCGGCCACACGTCCGTTGCTCTGCTTGCGGGCAATGCTTATAAAATTGTTGATAGCGCCTCTGAACATCTGAGTGGATAGGCTCATAATCTCAAACATAAAGTTTCTATTGTTGAGCATCAGCAGTTTGAAACGCGAAAGGTTGATGGCGCATCCAGTGCATTCAGTGGCGGCTCTTACGGTAAAGTAGTTGATATCTTCGTTGAGTATGTTTGCCAATCCAATGAGTGTTTGCGCTTTGTCGATGGTGACAATAAACTCACGGCAGTTGTCTTCGAGAATGAATTTTACAATACCTTTCGACAAGTAGATCAAGTCGGTACATTTAACACCTTGCTGCAAAATTACGTCGCCTTTTTTGTATCGGCGTAGTTTTGCCTGGCTAACAAGGCTTGAGAGGTCTTCGGCAGATAAGCCGCGGCACAGTAGTTCTTTGAGTTTGCAGTTGCCGCATTGTTTGTTGTCTGTTGAGGTCATTGTTGAACTATTAAGTTAAGAATTCCGTCAATTTCTGAAAGTTTGTTTACTAATTTGTCGAGATGGCTTTTAGATAGTACATACACTTCGATCCATCCCGAGAAACTTGTGTCGTCGCTTTCGATGTGTATAGTTTTGAGGTTTAGCTCCACTTCTTGTGTCACTGTTGTTGTGATTTTTTGGGCTATACCTTTCTGGTCAACGCCTTCAAACACTATTTTGGCAGTTCCCGAGAGTTCGCGGTGAGTTTTCCACGCCACAGGTACGAGCAGGTTGGGATGCTCAGTAATTGTGGTTAAGGCGTATGGGCACTTCTTTTTGTGTATAAAAACGGTGTGTTTTTCGCGGTCGATAAGGCCCACTGCTTCGTCGCCTGGTATTGGGTTGCAGCAGTCGGCAAGTTCGTAGTTGTTTTCTGGATTTTCGCCGTTGAGGTATCTCGATACGTCCGAGTCGGAGCGCTGTTCCTCGTTGTTGTCGCCAAACTGAAGTTTCCAAAATCTTACAAATGTGCTTTTGGCAAATTTTCTTACGGTCTGCTCCAATTCGTCGGCAGATATTTTATTGTTGGAAATATTGGTAAGTAGATCAGTTTTGGTGATGCAGTTGAATGACTGAATTAGTTTGTTGGTAACTTCTATCTCGTTCATAATATGATACTTGCGTATTATATTATGAAGTATTCTCTGACCTTCGGCAATCTCTACCCTAAGGAAATCGTGAAGCTGGTCTTTGAGTATTTCGCGAGCTTTTTTGGTGTGCACAATCGACAGCCATTCGGGTTTTGGTTTGGTGCGATTGGAGGTTACAGGTTCTACAAGGTCGCCGTTTTGCAGGCGTGAGGCAATGGTTACCATTTTGTGGTTTACCTTGGCTCCTATGCACGAACTTGCCTTTTCGGGGTCGCTGTAGTATGCAAAATCAAGCACGGTAGCACCTTGTGGAAGCGTGGTAATTTTGCCGTCTTGCGAGTAGACAGATATTTCATCGGAGATAAGGAACTTGAAGTCTTCGGCAAAATCAAACTCTACCGAGTTTGGATTCTCGAGTTTCTGCTTGAGAGTTTTTAGTTTGTCGTCGAATCCGTTGCGTTTGTCGTTGATGCCTTTATATTTCCAGTGTGCGGCAAAACCGTATTCTGCGATGTCGTCCATTCGCTTGCTGCGTATCTGAATTTCTACCCACACTTTGTTTTTGTCGTCGAATACGGTGATGTGGTAAGCCTCGTAACCGTTTTCTTTGGGCATTGTAATCCAGTCGCGGGTGCGTGCCGGATGCACGTAGAAGTCTTCGCTGATGATGTTGACTATTTGCAGACACTCTTCCTTTTCGTGATCGGGGTTGTGCGGAGTGAAGATTATGCGTATTGCAAACTTGTCGAAAACCTCGTCGAAGGTTACGTTTTTTTTCTGCATCTTCTGGTATATCGAGTAGATGCTTTTTGGACGGCCTTTGATGTCGAAATTGATGTTGTTTCTCGAAAGTTTTGCAATTATCTGCAGTGTAAACTTGTTGATAAATTTTTTGCGTTCGTTTTCAGTGAGAAGCAGTTTAGACGATATTTCGTCGTATGCCTTCCGGTTGAGAAATTTGAACGAGAGATTCTCTAATTCGGTTTTTATCTTGTTGAGGCCAAGGCGGTGAGCAAGAGTAACGTAAATTTGCATGGTTTCGTACGCCACCTGATACTGCGTGTCTTTGGTCTTGATTTCGAGGGTGCGGAGGTTTGAAAGCCTATCGGCAAGTTTTATGAGTATGATTCTGATGTCGTTGGTGAGGCCGAGGATTATTTTTTTGTAGACTTCGGGTTCTGAGTCTTTGAAATATTCCGATGTGCCTTTGATGCGTGCAAGAGAGTCAACAATGTTGGCCATTTGCTGACCGAACATTTGTCTGATGTCTTCGATTTTGAGGTCGGTGTGGAATGTGATTTCGTGCAGTAGCGCACCTGCAGCACCTGCAGCGTCTAATCCAATGTCTTGCACCACTATGGTCATCACGTCGAATAGATGGTAAATAAAGCTGTCGCCGGTGGTTCTTTTTTGTCCGTGATGAACGCGCTTGGCCACTTCGTATGCCTTGCGTACCAATTCTTTGTCGCTATCTTTTGGGAAATAGAGGTCGGTTGCAAGCATACGCTCGAACATTACATCAGTGTCCTCTTCCGAAAAGGCTTCCCTGTGCAGCACCGTTTCGGCTGGTGTTTTTTCTGTAAGGTAGTTGGATGAAAAGGCCATAATGGTTTTTATTTTAATACTTGCAATTGGTTTTCTATTCGTCTAATTTGTGTCCGCAGTAGGGGCAGTATTGTTTGTGGCATTTATGCTCATCGTGCTTTTCTGTGTCTGATTCTTTCTTCTCTTCTTTGTTTTTTTCGTTAAGTTTTTCAAGAAATCCGGCGCTGATGATACCTGTTGGAAGTGCTACAAGACCTATGCCGAGAAATGCGATAACGCCGCCAATAAACCTGCCGATGCCAGTAACTGGGAAAACGTCGCCGTAGCCTACAGTGGTTAGTGTAACTATCGACCACCAAATACAAGCGAGCACATTTGGAAAATGGTCGGGCTGAGCGGCATTTTCTGCATAAAACATTAAGAATGAGGCTATTATCATTACGATAATAATCACAAAACATGTAACGCCAAGTTCCGAACGTTTTTCGCTCATTACCGATTTGATTAGTTCCATAGAATTGTTGTAACGTGTTATTTTGAAGAGCCTTAAAAATCTCAACAAGCGCAGTGTCCTTACAATTCTAAGGTCAAGTTTTGTAAACGGCATATAGAACGGCAAAATGGCGAGCAAGTCGATTAAACCGTAAAACGAAAACATATATTTGAGAATGCTTTTCAAACGGTTTCCGCATGGAAAAGCAAGGTCGGCTGTAAGGATGCGCATTATGTATTCGCATGTAAACACCGCTATTACAAACAACTCAAATGCGTGAAAATAAGTATGATATGGCTCGTAGATAACTTTTACGGTTTCTAAAATCATAGTTACCACATTCACAAGTATCAGCGTCATGATAAAGTAATTGAAATACTTAGGAAACCCTTTGTCGCGGGTTTCCTCGCTAAAAAGTGCGAATATTTTGCGCCTTATTGCCGATGCTTGTGGTTGCTGTTCCATGAGTTAAAGTTGTTAAAATTTTAAACGGGCGTCGGGGGCAATGTCCATACCCACAAACTCTTTTTTGAGAAATTTATAGTAACCTGCGCCGGCTATCATAGCGGCGTTGTCGGTGGTGTATTTACGTTCGGGAATGTAAACCTTCCAGCCGTAGCGTTTTGCCTCGAATTTTAGTACTTGACGCAGTTCTGAGTTGGCAGCAACACCGCCGCCTATGGTTATGCGATTGATGCCTGTTTGCTCCACTGCCGCCACAAGTTTTTCTATTAAAATAGAGGTTATGGTAAACTGCAACGAAGCGCATATATCATTGATATTCTTATCGATAAAGTTGGGGTCGTCTTTCAGCTTGTCGCGTAAGGTGTATAAAAACGAGGTCTTTAATCCGCTGAAACTAAAATTCAAACCTTCGATATGAGGCTTGGCAAAATGGAAACGTTCGGGGTCGCCTTGCTGTGCGTGGCGGTCGATTACTGGTCCGCCCGGATAGCCTAAAGCCATCACCTTGGCGCATTTGTCGAATGCTTCGCCAGCTGCATCGTCGATGGTGGTGCCGATTATCTCCATATCGAAATAATCTTTTACAAGGATAATTTGCGTATGTCCGCCCGAAACCAAAAGTGTTAGAAATGGAAACGAAGGGTGATTTTCTGGTTTGTCTTTTTCGTGTACAAACTGCGAGAGTACGTGCCCTTGCAAGTGGTTTACCTCAATCAACGGAATGTTGGCAGCAAGAGCGAATCCCTTGGCAAACGATGTGCCCACAAGCAACGAACCAAGCAAACCCGGTCCGCGTGTAAATGCCACAGCACTTATTTGGTCTTTGGTGATTCCCGCTTGTTTTATGGCTTGGTCTACCACGGGAATTATATTTTGTTGATGTGCACGCGATGCCAATTCGGGAACAACTCCGCCGTATGCACAGTGTACTGCCTGACTTGCAATTACATTCGATAGCAAAACTCCTTCGCTAACTACTGCTGCGGAGGTATCATCGCACGACGATTCTATGCCTAATATATTAATACTCAATTTATTATATTTTAAAATATTGTATTACAAATTTTGTATAAAGGTATAACAATTATGCTTAACAACCAAAATAAAAATTCAATTATAGTTGTTAAAAATTGTTGTAAAGTATTTGCTATTTAAAATTAATCTGTATCTTTAAACCGAAAACTTAATATTCTAAAGACACATAAAAAATGAACAATTTCGTATTTCAGAATCCTGTAAAGATTATTTTTGGCAAGGGTTCTATCGCAGAACTGCCCAACAACCTTTACAAGGGCGAAAAAATTATGCTTACCTACGGCGGTGGCTCTATTAAGAAAAACGGTGTTTACGACCAAGTAAAAAAGGCTCTCGAAGGTTTTTCGATTGTTGAGTTTGGCGGAATAGAGCCAAATCCCGATTTCGACACGCTGATGAAAGCTGTAAAAATCTGCCGTGAAGAAGGCGTTGGATTCCTGCTCGCAGTGGGCGGAGGCTCTGTTATCGACGGTACTAAACTTATAGCAGCCGCAGTGGATTTCAAGGGCGACCCATGGGATATTCTCGTTAAGGGTGCTGATTTTGAGGAGGCGTTGCCTCTTGCTTCGGTGCTTACAATGCCCGCTACTGGTAGCGAAATGAACTGCAATGCTGTGATTTCGCGCCGTGCCACTAAGGAAAAATTTGCATTCGGAAGCCCGAAGGTATATCCTGTTTTCTCAATTCTTGACCCCGAGGTGGTTTATTCTATTCCTAAACGTCAAAAAGCCAATGGTTTGGCAGATAGTTTTATACACGTTTTTGAGCAGTATCTCACCGACGATATCGATACTCCCGTACAAGACCGCTGGGCAGAGGGCGTTTTTAAAACCATTATCGAAACTGCTCCCAAGGTGCTTGTAGACAATCCGCCTTACAATGCCTGCGCCAACTATATGTGGGCTGCCACTTGTGCTCTCAACTTCTTTATCTGTCCTGGCGTTAATCAAGACTGGTCTACGCACATGATTGGTCACGAACTTACAGCACTCTGCGGACTCGATCACGGAGTAACGCTCTCTATTGTTCTCCCCGGCACTATGCGTGTAATGCGCAACGAGAAAAAGGCTAAACTTTTGATGTTTGCTAAAAACGTATGGGGAATTACCTCTGGCAGCGACGATGAAATTATCGACAAGGTAATAGATACCACCGAAAAATTCTTCCAATCGCTTGGTATCAAAACACGTTTGAGCGACTATAATATTGGTAAGGACATTGTTGACGAGATTTACACCCGCTTTAAAACTCGCGGCTTAAAACTTGGCGAGCACGGCATTGTAACTCCCGAAAAGGCTAAGGCTATTCTTGAAGACAGATTGTAGTATTAGGATAGTGATAAAAAAAAGCCGTGGATCATATGACCCACGGCTTTTTTTATACTCGTTTTATTAATCAAGATTTCTTGGTAATAAAATCCACGGCTTTGTCAATAGTGTCTTCGATATTAAGCACTGTATCGAGCTGAGAAATTGAAATCAGCCTTTCAACAGCGGTTTGAAGCCCTGTAAGAACGAATGTGCCATTGGCGTTTTTGCAAAGACGGTTTGCCACCAAAATAGCGCTCAATCCTGAACTATCGCAGTAACGGGCTTTTTGCAAGTCGATAATAATGTTTTTTTCTCCGTTGCCGGCTATCAAAACGAGTTCTGACTTAACTGCCGGGGCAATGTGAGTGTCCAACTTTTCAACAAGTATGCTTATTACTGTGTAATTGTCTTTTTTGACAACTTCAAATTTTTTTTCGTCCATAAGGTCTTCTTTTTATAGTATTAAACAAAGCCGACGGAGGCGTTAATTATTCTGCAGATTCGTTGTTCTGCTGTTCTATTTGGTTCTTGAGAGCGTCGCCAAAGAGGTCACCGAGAGTTGTGGTAGCCTTTTCAATTTTGGGTTGCTCTTCTTTCTCTTTCTTCTTGCTTGTAGCGGGCTTCTTCTCTTTTTCGGGTTTGTTAGCGTCTTCCCAAACTTTTGTGTGAGAAAGGATGATACGCTTAGCAGCCTTAGAGAATTCAATAACCTTGAACGGAAGTTTTTCGTCGATTTTGCACTGCGAACCGTCTTCTTTTACAAGAGCGCGGAGGTTTGCAAATCCTTCAACACCGTAGGGAAGCGAGATGATAGCACCTTTGTCGAAGATGTTCATGATTGTGCCTTCGTGTACGGAGTCAACGTTGAAGATGGTTTCGAAAGTATCCCAAGGATTCTCTTCGAGTTGTTTGTGACCGAGGCTGAGACGACGGTTTTCTTTGTCGATGTCGAGAACTACAACGTCGATATCTTCGCCAATAGCGGTGAACTCACCAGGATGTTTGATTTTCTTGGTCCAAGAGAGGTCAGAGATGTGGATAAGACCGTCAACGCCTTCTTCGATTTCAACAAATACGCCGAAGTTGGTAAAGTTGCGAACTTTGGCGGTGTGTTTGCTGCCGATTTTGTATTTCTCGTCGATATTAGCCCATGGATCGGGTTTGAGTTGTTTGATGCCGAGCGACATCTTACGCTCTTCGCGGTCGAGTGTAAGGATAACAGCCTCGATTTCTTCGCCAACTTTGAGGAATTCCTGAGCCGAACGGAGATGCTGGCTCCACGACATTTCTGATACGTGGATAAGGCCTTCTACACCAGGAGCGATTTCTACAAATGCGCCGTAATCTGCTATAACAACTACTTTGCCTTTTACTTTGTCGCCAACTTTGAGGTTTGGGTCGAGCGAATCCCAAGGATGAGGAGTCAACTGTTTGAGGCCAAGAGCGATACGTTTCTTGTCGTCGTCGAAGTCGAGGATAACCACGTTGAGTTTCTGGTCGAGGTGAACCACTTCTTCGGGATGAGAAACGCGTCCCCAAGAGAGGTCGGTGATGTGGATAAGACCGTCTACGCCGCCAAGGTCGATGAATACGCCGTAAGTGGTGATGTTTTTAACGGTTCCTTCAAGGATTTGACCTTTTTCGAGTTTGCCGATGATCTCTTTCTTCTGCTGTTCGAGTTCGGCTTCGATAAGAGCCTTGTGCGAAACAACAACGTTTTTGAATTCAGTGTTGATTTTAACAACTTTGAATTCCATAGTTTTGCCAACGTAGATATCGTAGTCGCGGATGGGTTTAACATCGATTTGCGAACCGGGAAGGAATGCTTCGATACCAAATACGTCAACGATCATGCCGCCTTTTGTACGACATTTGATGTAACCTTTGATGATTTCGTCGTTGTTGAGAGCCTCGTTAACGCGATCCCAACTGCGGAGAGCACGTGCTTTTTTGTGCGAAAGAACGAGTTGACCGTTCTTATCTTCTTGATTCTCAACGTAAACTTCTACTTTGTCGCCAACTTTGAGTTCGGGGTTGTAACGGAACTCGTTGAGGCTTACGATGCCTTCCGACTTGTAGCCAATGTTGATAACTACTTCGCGGCTTGTGATGGCTATAACTGTTCCGTCAATTACTTGATTTTCAGTAATTGACGATAATGTCTTGTCATATTCTGATTCAAGTTGTTTGCGTTTTTCGGCTGAATAGCCTGTGCCTTTGTTAGATACGCTATCCCAATCGAAATCCATGGTGGAAGCGTTGTTTTTGTAACTGCTTTTGGGTCTTACAATTACTTCTTCTTCGGCAGGTTCCTGTGCTTCGGTTTCTGCCTTTACCTGTTTTAGGTCGTCATTTTCGATTTCAGCATCGAAATCATTGTTGTTTTTTTTGGGTGTCATTGAATAAAAATTAATTAAATAACTTATTGTGTTAGACTTTATTTATAGAGGTAATCCATAAATTACCGGCTGCAAAAGTAGTATTTATTTTTCAATAAGCAAGTTAATTTTGTTTTTTTTTACTACTTTTGCAGAAATTTTTACAGCAATGAAAAAAATCTTAGTTACCGGCGGCGCGGGCTTTATTGGTAGCCACCTTTGCGAGAGGCTTTTGAACGATGGAAACGACGTTATCTGTCTCGATAATTTTTTTACTGGTAGCAAGCGTAATATTTTGCACTTGCTTGATAGCCGTCTGTTTGAACTTGTAAGACACGATGTAATAGACCCTTACAAAGCGGAAGTAGACGAAATTTACAATCTTGCCTGTCCCGCTTCGCCTATACATTATCAATATAATGCCATCAAAACCGTTAAAACTTCGGTGATGGGTGCAATTAATATGTTGGGTCTGGCTAAACGTCTTAATGCCAAGATTTTACAAGCCTCTACAAGTGAGGTTTACGGCGATCCTTCTGTACATCCACAAGAAGAATCGTATTGGGGCAATGTTAATCCTATTGGTGAACGTGCCTGCTATGATGAAGGAAAACGAATTGCCGAAACGCTTTTTATGAGTTATCATCGTCAAAACAAGGTGAAAATCAAGATAATACGCATTTTTAATACCTACGGACCACGTATGCAGCCCGATGATGGCAGAGTGGTGTCTAACTTTATTGTCCAAGCATTGAGCAATAAGCCTATCACTATCTACGGCGACGGTTCGCAAACACGTAGTTTTCAATATGTTGACGACCTTATAGAAGGTATGGTTCGCACAATGGCAACCTCCGACGATTTTACAGGACCGGTTAATATTGGCAATCCGGGCGAGTTTACTATCAAACAGTTAGCCGAAAAAATTATCGGCATGACTGGTTCTCGTTCCGAAATTATTTACAAGCCCTTGCCCAGCGACGACCCTGTGCGCCGTCGTCCTGATATTACTCTTGCGCAAAAAACTCTCAATTGGCAGCCAACAGTTAATCTTGAACAGGGTCTCGCCAAAACAATTGCATATTTTGAAGATTATTTAAAACATAATAAATAAGGTATAAAATGAATACAGCAATACTTTTGTTGCACTGCCCCGACAAACCGGGTTTAATTGCAGAACTTACTAATTTTGTTACCGTAAACAACGGAAATATCGTATACTTAGACCAATATGTTGACCATACCGAAGGTATTTTCTTTATGCGTATGGAGTGGGATTTGGGTAAATTTCTTATTCCAACCGACAAGATAGAAGATTATTTTACAACACTTTACGCACAAAAACACAATATGGAGTTCCGCCTTTATTTCTCCGACAAAAAACCGCGTATGGCAATTTTTGTTTCAAAAATGTCGCACTGCCTCTACGATATGCTTGCGCGTTACACCGCCGGAGAATGGGATGTGGATATTCCGCTCATTATCAGCAACCATCCCGACCTAAAACCCGCTGCCGATAGGTTTGGAATACCTTATCACATTTTCCCAATCACCAAAGACAACAAGGCAGAACTCGAACCAAAAGAGATGAAACTATTGAAAGACAATGATATAGACTTTATTGTTCTTGCACGATATATGCAAATTATTTCGCCTGAGATGATTGCCGCATATCCCAACAAGATTATCAATATTCATCACTCGTTTTTGCCGGCATTCGTGGGCGCAAAACCCTATCATGCAGCATACGCCCGTGGTGTAAAATTGATTGGAGCCACAAGTCACTACGTTACCCAAGATTTGGATGCGGGACCAATTATAGAACAAGACGTTACGCGCATTACCCACAAAGATACTATCCAAGACCTTATTAATAAAGGTAAAGATTTGGAAAAAATTGTGCTCTCTGCCGCCGTGCAAAAGCATATCGAACGCAAGATTCTTTCGTTTAAGAATAAGACTGTGATATTCAACTGATAACGTGAAAGTTAAGCGACGTTATATTGCATTTTCCGCAATTGCGGTAGTGGTGTTGGCTTTGTTGATTTGGATTTTTACTTGTCCTAAAAATCCGTTTCAAGTGCCTTATTCTACGGTAGTTACCGATAGTAGCGGCAAAATATTATCAGCCCACATTGCCTCCGACGGACAATGGCGTTTTCCGCCTGCCGATTCGGTGCCGTATAAATTTGAAAAATGCATTATAACGTTCGAAGATTCAAGATTTTACCACCATTTTGGGGTTGATTTTTTGGCGTTGGCTCGGGCAGCGTTTAGCGACATTACCAGCGGACGAATTGTGAGCGGCGCAAGTACCCTAACAATGCAAACTGTGCGTCTTTGGCGTCGTGAGGATCGCACTTTTACCGAAAAGTTCCTTGAAATGATACTTGCCATGCGGTTAGAATTGCGACTTTCTAAACAAGAGATTCTTTCGCTCTATGCCGCTCACGCACCCTTTGGAGGCAATACGGTGGGTTTGGAAACCGCCGCTGCAAGATATTTTGGTCGCAGTGCATCAAACCTTTCGTGGGCAGAGGCTGCAATGTTGGCGGTGTTGCCCAATTCGCCTGCGCTGATAAATATGAGCAAAAATCGCCATTTGCTTTTAGAAAAACGCAACAGGCTTTTAGATCGTCTATATAATAAAGGTGTGATTGATGCCGAAACATGCGCCCTTGCCAAAGAAGAACCCCTTGAAGATAGTCCTCAACCATACGCCAATCTTGCGCCGCAACTTTTAGATCGGGTAAAAAATTCCGCCCAAAAAGGTGCTGTGCGCACCACGTTGGATTTTAATTTGCAAAAGCGCACCGACGATGTGCTCAACCGCCATATCACAAAACTCCACGAATCGGGCATTTGCAATGGTGCAGTGTTGATTTTGGATATTGCTTCGGGTGATGTATTAGCATACGTGGCTAATTCTCAGGAGTTTGACGACGAAGACAACGGCAATTATGTAGACTGCATCACCGCCCCACGAAGTACGGGAAGTATCTTAAAACCATTTCTTTACGCGGCAATGCTCACCGATGGACAAATTTTGCCCAATACTCTTGTTGCCGATATTCCAACGCAGATTTCGGGCTATATGCCTCAAAACTACCGACATACATACGATGGTGCCGTACCTGCCGACCGTGCTTTGGCTCGTTCGCTCAATGTGCCTGCGGTAAAAATGTTGCAAACCTACGGTGGCGAAAAGTTTATACCATTTTTGCGAAAAGTGGGACTTACTACCGTTAATAAAAGTGCTGATTATTATGGACTTTCGCTGATACTCGGTGGTTGTGAAGCCACACTTTGGGATTTGTGCGGAGCGTATGCATCAATGGTGCGTTCGCTTGATGGATATGTTAATCATCAAAGTTTGTATAATTCAGCCGATTGGCACGCTCCAAACCTATATTACAACAATTCTGTGAAACGCACAGGTGCAATAGAAGACCTTCACAACGAAAGTTTTATGTCTGCTTCGGCTATATATTTTACGCTCAATGCATTAACCAAAGTAGAAAAACCAGATGAAGAACTTGGTTCCGATTTTTTTGAATCATCGCAAACAGTGGCATGGAAAACAGGCACAAGTTTCGGTTTTCGCGATGCTTGGGCAATTGGAGCCACCACCGACTATGTTGTAGGCGTTTGGGCAGGCAATGCCGATGGCGAGGGACGTCCCGGAATTGTGGGTATACAAGCCGCCGCACCTATATTGTTTGATGTAGTGAAACTTTTGCCCAAAAGCGGCAGACAATTTCCTACTCCATACGAAGATTTAACCACTGCAAATATCTGTGTTAAAAGTGGTTGCATTGCTGGCGAAAACTGTGAAACAGTAGAAGAACGTTTGATACCTACCGTTGGAGCCGATTATAAAACATGTCCATACTGCCATTTGGAGCATTTAGATGCAAGCGGTAAATATCGTGTTACCACCGATTGCGAAAATTCTGCCAATATTATTCATAAGAAATGGTTTGTGCTTCCGCCCGCAATGGAGTATTATTACCGCATTAAAAACTCTGATTATAAGATACTTCCGCCAATGCGTAGCGATTGTCTACAACATGCCGGAGGCGACAATCATACACCTTTTCAAATTGTTTATCCCGAAAATTACGCCAAAGTGTTTATACCCAAAGGTTTAGACGGAACGCCCGAAAAAATGGTTGTAGAGGTTTCGTGTCGCAATAGTGGCGAAACTCTCTATTGGCATTTAGATGGTAGTTTTATTGGCGAAACATCTGAAATTCATAAACTTGCAATCTTTGCTGATAAAGGTCAACACACCCTTACCATCGTTGACCGACACGGCAACACAGTGCAGCGGGTGTTTGAGGTGCAATAAAAAAACCGCCTTTGCAGCGGTTTTTTTATTATTTAATTGTTTATGCGAAAAATCTATTTAGTAGTAAGTTTGTAAATCTCATCGAGATTGGGAGTTAAGATAATTTCGGTGCGGCGGTTCATAGCGCGACCGGCCTCGGTGTTGTTGCTTGCCACGGGAGCAAATTCTCCACGACCCGAAGCGGTAAGGCGTTTTTGAGGTAATCCATCGGCACTCAAAAGACGTACAATATTGGTAGCACGTGCTGCGCTAAGGTCCCAATTGTCTTTGTATTGCGAAGTTTTGATAGGCAGGTTGTCGGTGTGACCTTCTACCATAATGCCTATGTCAGGATTGTTGAGCAATACTTTTGAAAGTTTTTTGATAGCGTTCTGACCTTTAGCTTCAACATCAGCGCTACCAGATTTAAAGAGCAGTTTGTCGAGCATGGTAACGTAAACCTTGCCATCGCGAACTTGAACTTTAAGTTCGTCGCTCTTGAAACCGTTCATTGCGCCGGTAACGAGTTTGTTGATAACTCTTACGAGCGAATCTTGACGGGCAAGTTGAACTCGCATACGTTCAATTTCGGCTTGTTTGTTGGATGACGAATCTTTAAGACCGCCTACTTCGCTGTTGAGCGTGTTGTAGCGTTTTTGAAGGTCGGCATAATTAGCCTCCATCGATTCGTTCTGCGTTTTAAACTTAGCGAACTCTTCAGCAGTTTGTTGGTGCTGAGTTTCAAGTTGTTTGTAGCGATTGTTGCTGCGGTGTTTGTCCCATAAAAAGAGTCCTGCCAATATAAGCAGTGCTGCCGCCAAAATCCATACCCAGATTTTCGACGTGCTTTTCCCTGTGGTACTTGTTGTTGTTTCTTCTGTTGCCATAAGTTTGAAAATTTGATTTAACAAAAGTAAGGAATTATTGATAAATGCAACACTTTTTTTTAAAAAAAATAACAAAAAGGTCTATTTTTTTTATTTTTTGTTGGTTTTTGGGAGTTTTATTTAATTTTCGGGAGACGATGCCTATTATTAAAAACCTTTTTATTATATTTGCCATTGAAAACATTTTGCAAACGATGAACAAATTTGAAATTTTCACTATACACGGTCAGGCAGTTTCGCATGTTATTAACAAACGGATATTCAATGCTATAGACCTTATAAAGCAACTCGCCGAACAATCGGGTATTTCGGCTGCAAACAACGATATTACCATTGCCGAGCAAACTTACCGCCTTATGCTCGACTACAATATGCACGGAGCCGCCGACCCTAACCGCGCAGCTATTCTGTGTCAATTGCAAATTTCGCTGTTGATGATGGCGGATTCGTACAAAAACCGTTTCTTGCGCAAATACACATCGTCGCCTGTGTATTCGGGACGGCCTGTCTGCCCTGACACAAAACCCGATAAAACCAATCTGCCTCAATGGTTTACATTTATTTTACAAGACGAAAATGCGTCGGGCGACCTCTGCAACACATTAGAAAGCTTTATCACCGACGATAAGATTACTTGGTATTCAAAATCGCTGATTGTGAGTGCTATGACAATGAGCCTGCTGCTATTTTTCGACATTGCCAAAGTGCAGCTGCTTTATAAATTTTATGCCAACAATCAAGAGCAAGTATGGCAACGGGCGTTGGTGGGATTGTTTGTGGTTTTTTATGTATATAACAGCAGAATAACACTTTATAAAGAAGTTAAAGACATTCTCGCCAAACTGAAAGCCGATAAAAAGTTTACCGAGCGTTACGAAACTATAATAATACAATTTATCCGTTCGATCAATACCGATAAGATTACCAAAAAAATCAAAGACGAGATAATTCCCGAAGTTACCAAAATGATGCCCGGCATCCGCGACAAGATGAAAGCCGATTCGCTCAGCAACGACGACAAAGGTTTTGAAGATAAAAATCCCGATTGGGGCGATTATTTTGCTAATAATCACAATCTTTTAAATAAATTGGAGGAAATTTCAAAACTCCAGCTCGAAGGTAGCGACGTGTTTTTAAATTCGTTTGCTATGCTCAAAAGTTTCGACTTTTTTAAGCCTCTGGTCAATTGGTTTGTGCCATTCTATCGCAACAACAGTGCAGTTACGGGACTTTCTACCAATGATGATAAATTTAAGATGAAGCCTTTTGCAGCGGGTCTTGAAAAAGCACCTTTTATGTGCAATTCTGACAAATACTCTCTCTGTTTGAGTGTTAGCTCAATGCCTCAAGATCAGTTGAACCTTATGGGCAAATACTTTTTTGCCGAGGTAGACCAGATGAACGAGATTTCGCAAGAGGATATGCTTTTGCGCAAACCTGAATATAGTTATAAGGCTATAACTCAGTATATACAAGATCTTTATAGATTTTTTAAGATAAACGAAGCTGGCAAAGATTTTCCCGAAGTGTTTGAAAAAGAGTTTTATCCTGCCGAAACGGTTATGTACGATGCAGCTTTTCCCAATGCTGGCGAAATGCGTAAGGTTGCAGAATTCTTTTTTGCCAACGAAAACTACAGTCAGGCAACAGGAATATTTCATAAAATTTCGCAAGAAGCCCCTGATTTTGAGGTATTTCAAAAATTGGGATACGCCGCCCAGAAAAGCGGTGACATTGTAACTGCTCTTGACAATTACCTTCACGCTCAACTGTTTAACGATTCGCAATTGTGGAACCTCAAAAAAATCGGTTGGTGCTATCGCCGCTTAAAGCAACCCGACAAGGCGTTGGAATTTTACCAAAAAGCTGAGGCTCTCGACCCTGATAACCTTTCAATAGCCACTGCCATAGGTCGTTGTCATCTTGAATTAGACAATTACGAAGACGCTCTTAAATACTATTTTAAAGTTGAGTATCTCGAACCAAAAAATACCAAGGTACTCCGTCCGATATGTTGGTGCTGCTATATGTCGGGGCGATACGAACAGGCAGAAAAATATATTGTTAAACTGCTCAATTCCAATCCCGAAGCTGAGGATTTTGTGCTTGCCGGCAATGTTATGAGAAGTCTCAAAAAACTCGACAAGGCTCTTGATTATTACATCAAAGCATTCGGTTTCAATAGTTTTGATATGAAAAACTTGGAAGATTCGCTCAAAACCGACTACCGTGCCTCCGAAGGCGAAGATGTGTCGGGCGACAATTACCTTATAATGGACTATATTTATTATAAATTGAAAGAAAATAATTATAAATGAAGATTTTAGTTACAGGTTCCAACGGACAGTTGGGCAACGAAATGCGCGTTCTTGCGTCTGAACTTACTAACCATAATTTTATATTTACCGATGTTGCCGAACTTGATATCACCAACCGAAATATTGTAACCGCTTTTTTTGAGCTACACCAACCCGATATGGTGGTAAACTGCGCTGCTTATACCGACGTTAACCGTGCCGAATCTGACCTCGAAAAGGCTGAACTTGTTAATGCCACCGCTCCCAAAATTTTGGCAGACTGCTGCAAGGCTAACGGTGCAAAATTTATTCACGTTTCTACCGATTATGTGTTCGACGGTTCGGCTCATTTACCTTATAAAGAAACCGACAGAGAATACCCTGTATCTGCTTATGGCACAACCAAATATCACGGCGAACAAAACATCGTGGCTTCGGGTTGCGAATATATCATTATCCGTACCTGCTGGCTCTACTCATCGTTTGGAAAAAACTTTGTAAAAACCATGGCCTCGCTTGGCGCTTCCAAAAAAGAACTTGGAGTAGTTTTCGACCAAGTGGGTACACCCACCTACGCTGCCGACCTTGCCGCCGCCATTGCCACCATCATTTCCAAAACCGCTCAAGACCCAGCCGCTTTTGTTAAAGGCATATACCATTTTTCTAACGAAGGAGTCTGCTCGTGGTACGATTTTGCGGTTGCCATCATGGGATTGTACAACCTCAGTTGCCGCATAAAACCGATACACACCGAAGAGTATCCCACACCTGCCAACCGTCCGGCTTACAGCGTGTTAGACAAAGCAAAAATTAAAAACACATTTGGAATTACTATTCCTCATTGGTACGAGAGTCTTCGGAGGTGTGTAGCAACACTTCAGCAGGCTTAGAACATCTCTTTTTTAGCAAGTGCCACGCCACAAATGCGCCTAAGCCCTGTAACCACGATACAGCCACATACCCCCACGCCAATTCTTCAAAGGTTGACGACATGTAAAACACCCCAACAAGTGCGGCAAACGACACCCCTAACACCACTGTGTTGAACGGGAACACCGACACTGCATCGATGGGGTTGCGGTAGAGCAAATAGAGCGCCTGCGGTAGTATGGCGAGTATCATTATTTGTGTAAGTGATTCGGCAGCAATATATTCTGATGTAAAAAGCAACTGAATCATAAAGTTAGTGAGAAAGAAAAACGCAGCCATCACCAACATTGCACTCAAAACGTATATCACAGTAAAGTAGTTTACCTTGCGTACAGCATCGCTGATATTCCCTTTTGAAAGACATTCCGACACGTATGGCAGTAAAATGTAGCCGAGAAACGAGTAAAAAGCCGTTCCTAAGGTGATGATGGTGATTCCTACCGAATAGTATGCTACTGACTCGTTGTTGTAATTGTGGTTGATGTAAACTAATGGAAATGCCTGAAAAGCAAACAGAAAGAAGTCGCCCCATAATCGCGGCAGTGCATATTTAGCTACTATTTTGTACTCCTCTTTTAAGGCTTGTTTGGTAATGCGTTCTGAGCATTGCAAACCACCTTTCAAATATTCACCAATCACAAAAGTCAATGTTACCACGGCTGTGATTATAGTCCACCATACAAAAATGTTTAGTGTGTTAATACCATGTATAATGAGAGCGGATGCAGGTAACAACAATTGTAACAGCGCGTTTGAGATATTAAACCTTTTGAAATCGTTTTTGCCCCTAAAATACACATAAATCATAGTTGATGCCGTAAGCATAGCCGCATATACAAACGCCACTATGTAGAGCAGAATATCGTCGCGACCAGTAACTATAGCGTAAAGTTTTGGTTTAAATATAGTTGCCGCAATGCCAACCACCACCGTTACAGTTGCCACAAACCAAATAGCAGCCCTTACAAAAGCCTTAGCTCTGGCATTGTCGCCTTTGCCTAAGTAAATTGCCAAATAGCGAGGCATTGCTATGCCGGCACCAGCAAGCATTATAAACGAAATAACTGTTACACTGCGTTTTATAAGGTTGTATTCGCCAAACGAATCAACATCGAGCCTTCCACTTAGCACCTTGTTGAGTGCGAACGACGCCAAAAGCACCAGCACCTGACCAGCAAAGGTCCACATAACGTCGCCTGCCATTTTGGTGCGGAGGAGCTCTTTAAATGTTGAAAATACGTTTTTAATCATATTGGGGGCGAAATTACGAATAAATGATACAAAAAAAATATTTTTTGCAAAATATCTAAAAATTAATCGGAATAATGTTTAATTTTGTCAGATTTTTGATATTTGATAAGTTGGCATAAAATATGCCTGAGATTTGTTTTAGAGTGCGATTTGTAAAATACATATTGGTTTTGGTATTTGCTGCTGCTTTTATGAGTGTTTCGGCTCAGAGTGGTGGTAAAAATACTACTTTGCGCGATAGTCTTGAGAATTTGTTGTCGATTGCTAAAACTGATTCTGCAAAAATAGCTATTTACAAAACTATTCTCGACTATATTGGAGAGCGTGATGTGGCACTTCACTATGCCGATGAGCTTATGAAAATTGCAAAACAACGCAACGATACCGCTTTGATGATAAGATGTGAACAATCATATTCATACACATATCTCAACGATGGTGATTACAAAAATGCAGAAACACATATTGCCATTGTAGTTAAGTTGGCATTACCAAGCAATAATTTAAAAGTTTTGGCTAAGGCTTATTATCTATACGCAGTGTGTTGCGAAGATGGCGACAACATCGCAGGCATGCTCGACTATGGCAATAAGTCGCTCGATATTTACCGACAACTCAACGACACCGCCCATATTCTCGACATTTACCTAATGTACGCTCAGTCGTGCGGTACTATGAATATGTACAAAACCGCTTACGAATATCTTGTGAGGTCTATTTTGCTAAGTCACAATTCTTCGTACAATATGTACACAGTGGATGCAATAGTGTTTTACGCCTCCACTATGCTTATGCAGTTCGACAACGAATACTATCCCGCAGATGTTAGGTTGTGCAAGTTTGGCAAGATAATCAATTATTGCACAGTTGTTTCGCGGGCATATCAACGGGCAGGATTAAACTCATATTATTACCGTCAGCTCATGCACTTATGCCATATAACCAAGGCTCACGCATATCTTAGGTCGGCAGAAATTGAGGGATCAAAGTCGTTGGCCGATAGTTGCGCCCTCTATCTACAAAAAAGTAAAGATGCCGTTACTGATAATAAGGGATTAATTTTTGAAGCGTCGTTGGTGGAGGCAGGATTGCTCTATTTTCAAGGACATTATGCACAAGCCGAAAAGATACTTTCAGAAATTGAAGTTATGGATTTTCCCCATATCGTTACAATGATTAAGCAGGTATATTCTCTTCGGACTAAATGTTACCAAAAACTTGGCAATCAGCGCAAAGTGTTGGAAAGCATTGAAAAAGCCGACCTTTACGATAAAATCAGCACCAGAGAGATTACCAGCAAGCAGTACGCCGATTTTAAAACCAAGCTTATTTCACAAAAACAGGTTGAGCTCATCGAGGCAGGCAAGCAGAAAGACTCCATCAAGAAAAACGGCGAAATTAAGCGACAGAATTATATCACATCGTTTCTGATATTGTTGTCGGTTTTGATATTGGTGCTAACTGCTGTGATTGTCAACTCGTTGAACCGCCGTCACCGCATCAACAATCAGTTGAGAGAAAAAAACGACGAAATCACCAAAATCAACGGCAACATTATCAGCCAGAAAAAAGAAATTGCGCAACGCCGCGACATCATCACCATGCAGTACGATATGGTAGAAAACTTCAACGAATCTATCATGTCAAACATCAAATATGCTGGCAAAATACAGCGTGCAGCCATCCCATCCGAACGTGAAGTAAAAAAATATTTCAAAGATAGTTTTGTCCTTTTCCGTCCGAGAGATATTGTTAGCGGCGATTTTTACCTTGTTAAAAGCAAAGGGGATTTTAAGATATTTGTAGTGGCCGACTGTACTGGACACGGCGTGCCGGGTGCACTACTCTCTATGCTCGGCATTTCGGCTCTCAACGATATTTTGCAAAACGCACCCGATGATGATGCCTTTTCTGTGTCTGACGTGTTGGAAAAAATGAGGCAGTTTATTCTTTCGGCATTCGATGGACGAAACGGATTGGATATTTACGACGGCATGGATATGACTATCTGCGCACTCGATACCAGAACCAACGATTTGCATTTTGCCGCTGGAAACCAAAGCGCTCTTATTTGGTGCAAAGACTCTATGAAACGTCTCAAAGGCGACAAGATGCCCATTGGACGATATATCAGAGAGGCGGTACATTTTTCAGAACAGACCCTTAGCCTACACTCTGGCGACATGGTGTTTATGTTTACCGACGGCATTATCGACCAACTAGGTGGCCCTGAAAGCAAGAAATTCTTGATGCGCAACCTTTCGTTGACACTGGAGAGCATAGGTGCTATGCCTTCGTTTAGGCAGAAACTTGAGATAGAGGCAACCCTCGACATTTGGAGAGGAAAAATCCCTCAAATTGACGATATTACAGTAGCTGGATTTAGAGTTTGATCATGAGATACTTTTTGACCATATTGTTTTCACTGTTGTTAGCCGCTGAAATAGTGGCACAGAAAGCTCCTTCTGGAAAACTTAGCTTCGATGCTAATTTTCAGGCTGCCTTCCGCGATTTTTACAGTGGCAATTTCGATAGAGCATACTCCCGCACTCAGTTTATGATCGAAGAGGCATTGAGAACCAACGACCAACGATATCTTGCCGCCGCATATACTTTCTCTTCGCTATATAACGACCACAAAGGTCATATTGACGAACAGCTCGAAAACCTTTACAAGGCACTCAATATCTACAAAGAGCTTGACGATTCGGTGCGTATCGCCGCCACTTACAGATATATCGGCGAAGCCTTGGGCGAACTTAGAATGTATCAAAATGCCTACGATTTGTTCTATAGATCTATTAAAATCGCTGGCGACTGCAACGATGTGTACGAAGAATCTCGTACTTTTAATTCGCTATACTTATACACTTTGTACGATTTAGAAACCGAACTCGATTCGTTATACATTGAAAAACAGCTAAAAAATATCATCAGTAAGATGAACTATTATGTACAAGAAATGCATTCTGATACAATAGAACATCTTCATCGTCAGAATGTTACACGTTTGTATTCAAATCTTGTTTCGGCTTATATCCTCAAAGCTAAAAACGAAAACAACCTAGTGTATGCCGACAGCGCGCAAGTTTATATCGAAAAAGTGAGAAAAACTATGGGATTCCAGGGCGTTACACTTATGAGATCGTTTATTATGGAATCGTCGGTAATGCTTGTGGAAAAACGCTATGACGATGCATTGTCGCGCCTAAAAGAGATTGAAAAACTTACCAGTACATTGCCTCTTACTAATTCCGACCTTGCAAAGCTTTACAGCAATATGAGTTTCGCTTGCAAACAGCTCGACAAAGTGGGCGATGCAATTTTCTACAAACAAAAATCGCTCGAATATCAAAATCTTACGGTAAATGTGTACAATGTTAGGGTGGGATTTGAGTTTCAGGCCAAACTGATGGCAGACAACGAGATAAGTATTCATCAGCGTGAAAAAGAACTACTCGAATACGCCAACAACGAAAAACTCCGTAACGTTATGTTTATTTCTTATTGGGTATTGGGCATTTTGTTTTTGCTGGTGTTAGCACTTTTTGTTTTGGGATTGCTCCTCCGCCGCAACAAAAATGCTACCCGTAAGTTGAACATCCTTTATAGCAAACTCGAAAGGCACAACAGGATGCTTATCGACCAGCAAACCGAGCTGGCATCGCAAAACTCGTTGATTCAGCAACAACGCGACACTGTTGACAAAATCAACAAGGAGATAATGTCGTCGATAAACTATGCCAAACGCATTCAAAAGGCTGCATACAGTCACGAGGATGATATCAAGGAATTTTTTCCCCATTCGTTTCGCCTTATACGGTCTGTGTCGCTGGTAACAGGGCATTTCCATTTTGTGCACAATTTTAAAGATATAAAAGTGCTTGTGGCGGCTACCTGCTCACGAAACGGTGTGCCGGGCAGTTTCTTGGCAATGTTAGGACAGTCGGCGCTCAAAGAGGTGTTCGCCCAATACAAATGCGATGGCAAGTTTTCTCCCGCCGACATTCTTGCAAATACCGACGCCAATCTGCGTCAGACTTTGGGTAACACTAGAGCCGAAGAGCTGTCAGAAACTATTGATATCTCGGTGCTTGCGGTAGATTCTAAAAATCATCGCATCTATCATTCGGGAGCAAATCAGGATATCTATGTGTTCAACAACTCCCAAATCAAAAAACTCTCGGGCACTATGTACAGCCTTGGCGACCAACGCAACGATTCATATACCACCGAAGTGATGGAATTCAACAACAACGCTATGATTTATGCTTTCAACAATGCTGTAATTCAGCAGGTGGGAGTTGATAACGAACCATTTGGCGAAGAGCGTATTAATAAGACGATAATGCAAATAGCTCCTCTTCCTTTTGAGCAACAGAAAGAAGCACTCAACAATATTTTAGATCAATGGCTTGGCAATGTAAACCAGACCGGAGATATTGCCATAATTGCCATAAAATGTGATATTTGGTAAGATTTTTGCAAGTAAATCAACAAAAATTATAGTATGCAACACTTTATATATATAACACAAACTCTTTTAGTAACGGCTATTCCAAACGAGTCGTCGCTTTTGTTACATTTGATTTTATGCGCTATCGCAATAGCTGTGGTGGCAGGTATATCTTTCTTTGTTGTTAAAAAAGACAAAGAGGTTATCTTAGCTGTGAATAACGATATAGCAGAACAGCAAAAGCAGATTGCCAGTCTCACGCAAATATCCAACACTAAGCAAGAAGAACTATCCAAAATATCCCAAGAATACACAACCGCTCACAATGACCTCAGAGCCAGCATCCATTATGCCGAACGTATTCAACGTGCTGTGATACCTAACGACAACGATTTTAAAGCTCTCTTTAACGACTGCTTTATATATTTCAGTCCTCGCGATGTTGTAAGCGGCGACTTTTACACTTGTGCATCGTCGCCAAGCTTGAAAATCGCAATTGTTGCCGACTGCACAGGTCACGGTGTGCCAGGAGGATTCCTTTCTATGTTGGGTATGTCGGCTCTCAAAGACCTGCTTTCAAAACAAAAAATTTCTAAGTCGTTCGACCCTGCCGACATTCTTAACCGACTGCGCAACTTTGTGCTTACATCGCTCGCTGAGGCTGCCGAAACCGACGACGTGGTGGTGAGCGACGGCATGGATATTTCGCTTTGCGCATTCAACAACGATTTTACCCAGATACAATATGCCGCTGCTAACCATACAATATATGTATGCCGAAACGGCGAAATCTTTAAACTTAAAGGCAACAGAATGCCCATCGGACGCCATCCGAGGCAAGACGTGCCATTTGAATCATTTACATTCGACTTACAAAAGGGCGATATGGTGTATCTTTGCAGCGATGGCATTCAAGACCAATTCGGCACGCCCGAAGACATAAAGTTCACTACCAAACGTCTTGCTGCTATGTTGTTGGAACACAGTGGCGAAGATACTCAGACCCAATGTGCAAACTTCACCAAAATAGTTGACAATTGGAAAGAAGGACACGACCAGTTCGACGACCAAACATTAATAGGAATAAGAATTTAAAGCTATGGAATCAATCTTAATAATAGTGTTTTATATAATTGTAGCAGCTGTTGTGGTTGCCGCCTTTGTGATAATATTCAAAAACCGTTGCAAATTACAGCAATGCCAACGTGTACAGAATGATAATGCATTAGAAATTAATAAGTTGAAAAGCGTAATTTCTGAACAGGATGCCGCCATTGCCACCGAGTCGGAACGCTGCGCAAAAGCTATTCACGAAAACACTTCGAGCATACGTTACGCCAAGAGAATTCAGAGTGCGGCGTTTCCACAAAAGGAAATCAGCTCTCTTTTTTCAGATTATTTTATTTTTACCAAGCCCCACACCATAGTTACTGGCGATTTTTACAAATCTTTTGAGATAGCAAACTACAAGATTTTTGCCCTTGCCGACTGTTCGGGTCACGGTGTGCCTGGTGGTTTTCTCACTATGCTTGGGCTTTCTGCACTCAAGGAGTCGCTAGCAAAACATTTTTACGACGAAAATATCGATCTCGCCCTTATTCTTGAAGAGATGCGCGATTTTGTAAAATCTTCGCTCCGTAGCAACGATGAGAATATTGACACCATCAACGATGGTTTAAACCTTTCATTATGTGCCTTTGACAACAATGGGGGAGGAGTCCGTTTTGCAGGTGCCAACCAAAATGTATATCTCTATTCCAACGGTGCACTCACCACTTACAATGGCGATCGTATGCCAATAGGCTGGTCGTTTAAAGGCGATAGCCCATTTTCAGAGACCTTTATCCCCGTAAAAAAAGGCGACATGCTGTATTTCACTACCGACAGCCTACAAAACCAGTTTGGAGGTCCTGAAAATGTGAAATTCTCTACCAAACGTCTTACAGCTATGTTTGAGCAGATAGGCGGAATGTCAATAGAGGAACAAAAAAGCACGGTGGCTTCAATAGTAAACGATTGGATCAACGGTTATGCACAAGTCGACGATTTAACCTTGGCTGGTGTAAGATTATAATTCATCCAACGGTTTAATTAATCCTTATTCCCATCAACGTCATATCATCTACCTGCATAGTATTTTGCATCCAGTCGTGTATTATAGTTTCAAAACGCTCTTTTTGATCTGCCACAGGGTTTGATGCATTTTCCGAAAAGAATTGGAGTAGACGTTTGGTCATAAACTTCGTGCCAGACAACCCGCCCATCTGACCTTGAATGCCATCGGTTATCATATAAAGCATATCTCCTGCTTTTAGAGTTTGCGCAATGGTGGTGAACGGTCCGTCCTCTTTGATGTGTCGTCCTATTGGCATTCGGTCGCCTTTGAGACGAGAGATTGTGCCGTTGCTCCATATATATGCGCTGTGATATGCGCCAGCATAGCGCACTTCGCGGGTTTCTAAGTTGATAGCGCTCACCGACATATCCATGCCGTCGGCAGTTGAAAACATCTCGTCGCCTGTTTCGTCGGTTTCGCTGTCGCCGCTGAAAGCGTCTTTGATAAATTCTCTCATACTGTCTAATACAGCGCCTGGCATCACATTATCGTTTTGACGTGAGAGTATCTCCTTGATGGCCGAAATGCCAAACATCGAAAGGAATCCGCCTGGCACTCCGTGGCCTGTGCAGTCGGCTATAACCACAATCCTAAAATCGCCGCAACGGGTAACATAGTAAAAGTCACCACTGACAATATCCTTGGGCATATAACTGAGAAAATAATCGGGAAACAGCGTCTTAACTTCTTCTGCATCGGGGAGCGCCATACGTTGAATATGTCTTGCGTAGCGTATGCTTTGGAGAATCATTGAGTTGTATTGTTCTACCTTCTCTTTTTGCGATGTGATTATGCCTTGCTGCTGAATAATCTCCTCTTGCTTTTGCAAAAGGGTCAGATTGTTGATTTGCAGTAGTTTGTTTACTCGGCGTTTGCGTATTACTGAAATGCACACCACAATGATAGCAAAAATGCTCAGGCATAGGGCGATAATGGCGAATAGCAGTTGACTCTGCTTGTTGCTTACACTCGACGACAAGGCCTCGTTTTCGCGTTTGAGCATCCTTTCTGCCGAATCAAACTCGTCGAGGCGGTTGCATAGCAGCCTTTCGGTTACTTGCGCAAGTTTGGCTTCTTCGGTGTTGATATTGAGAAACTTGTTGAGTTTTTTCTGCCATTGGTATGCCTCTTTATACTGTCCAAGTTGGTAATATGTATTGGCAAGTAGATTGTAAAGATGCTCTTTTATATACTTGTCGGTGTAATTAGTTATCTTAAAGTTTTTTGACGCATTCAGTGCTTTATTGTAGTCTCCTTTGGCATAGTATAGCCATGCCCAGCAGAGATCTACCATGGCAAGTTGCACCGAATCGCCTGTGTTGTGATACCATTTGTCGGCAAGCAAAATGTATTTTTCGGCGCTGTCGATGGCCTGACGGCGAAACCTTCTTCCGTAAAACGAGTTGATTGTGTAAGCTTTGAATTTTTCGATGTATGATTCGTTGAGTAAGGTCATACAGTCGAAATTGTCGCATTGGGTAGAGTCGATAATATGCTGAATTGAATCGCACGCTTCCAAAGTCCGTTGCAAATATCGGTGTATGCTGTCAACCTGCTGTGTTTCGGCTTTGAAAGAATTCATCTGCGCCAACGATATGAACGAAATAAGTTTATGGTAAGGGTCTCCCGTGGTACGGCTCACTTCCATCACCTCCTGACAGTATTTCTCGGCTATGTAAAACATTTTTGATTTGGTGCACACTTGGCACAGTTGCCTGTAAGCCCAAAGTTCCCAAGCCGTGTGTTTTAGTTTGCGGAATATGCTGATAGCTTGTTTAAAGTTTTCCATTGCCTCAGGAATATTGTTGAGCGATTCGAGGATGCAGCCGGTATTGAATATTATTTTGGCAAGCAGCAGAGAGTCGCTGGTGAGTCTGGCGATAGCGTAAGCGTGCTGGTACAATTGCAACGACTGTTCCCACGCTCCTTCTGTATAGGCAATGTAGCCAAGGTAAGAGTATGCCTCTGCCCTTATCAGTGTGTCGCCGCCGCAAATTTCCATAGATAGGTTGGCGTAATATTTCACCGTGTCGGGGTTTGGGTCTTCTTTGGCGATTGCACAGTAGTAACGGGCCTTGGTCAACGGGTCGGTTTGCGGAGTAATGAGGTTGAGAATGCTGTCGCGAAAATTCTCAGCCTTGCTACTTGTGAAAGCTGTGGCAGAAAGGATGGTAATTAATATGGCTAATATTCTCGATTTCATGTACCTACATGTTTTGGAAAAAGTCTATTATATAGCCCCAGAGCATTTTTACGTAGTAAACCGAAAGACATATCAATCCGATAAGAATCACAATCATAATACCGAAAAACACTGATTTGCGCTTTACCTCGCTCATCACTTGAGGGTCTTGTTCTGCGAAGCCTTCCACTAGTTTGCAATTTTTCTTGAATCCGCGGTGCAGAAAGTCGAAAAAGTCGCCAGCCACAGGCACCGTTCCCCAAAGACAGTCCATCAACACATTATATATAATAGCAAGTGTCAACGAAAGTGATTTTAGCTTGAAAACCGATGTTATAATATAAGGTACGGTGAGAATAGTGGTTACCCAGTCGCCAATTCCGGGTGCAAAAAGACCGAGGATTGGGTCGAGATGCAGGTCGTCCATAAGTTTCCTGATGGTTGTAAGTGTGCCAAAAGAGAGTTTTTTGGTACTTTGCTCGGCTGGGGGGATGTTTGAAGTCTGTTCCATTTGTGTGTTTGTTTTCAGGATATAAAGATAGATATTTTTTTAATACAGGCATCCAAAATATCAGATTTTTAATCATTTTTTTATTCTCCGCTGTCCAATTAATCTCCTATTTCAACTCAATTAATCATCGTTTTACCATTTCCTGTTGGCGCGGGGGAGACGGAGGTAGCGGGAGAAGGTGCGGCGATGAGAACGGGAGAGCATCCAAATGCAGGATTCAAGGGCATCGGGGGCATCGTCGTGTGAGTGTGAACCGTGCTGGAACATTAAGAGCTGCTCTATGAGGATTCGTACGCCGTCGGTGGTGCGCTCGGTGTCGCTGATGGTTATTAGGCCGCGCTCGAAAAGGGGTTGGAGGGTTTCGATGCGGGCGAACTTATCGGGCTTTTTGCGTGGGTCGCCAAGTATGGGGATGTGAAGCCCAGCGGCATCTCCGGCTTTGCGGAACTCGTCAAGGATAAGGTCTTGCATGAAGTTGCTTTCCATGTAGAATTGTACGGGGGCGCGTCCTGCAATCCATTTAATGAGGTCGTAGTGCCATTCTATCATGGCGGAAACTGAGGTCTGCGCGGCGTACACCTTTAATATATGATAGTGTCCGTCGGCGGTGAGACCGGCAAGAACTGTGGCTTTATAGTCGGCGGTGGCGGATGATTTGAAACTCGGGTCGGTGTAGCAAACAAGTTTGCGGTATTGGCGGAGCGGCAAGGCTGGTGCGTATTTGATGTGCCGCTGTTCAAAGATTGCACCTTCAACAAGAGGATTGTTCATGTATTCCTTTTCAAAGTTGCGTTCGCCCATCATTGAACGCATTTCGCGGATTTCTGATAGTTTGTAGTTTTCTTTCCACGTGGGCTGTCCTTCGGAGTCCAAGATGTTGACCTGTGTGTGGAACACGCCGGGACGTTCCATTACACTTGCCAATACAGAGGTTTTGCTGATAAGGTTGCCTACCATTATAAAGCGACCGCGTCCGGCTTCCATTGTGCCGAACAACGCAGAGAGCACCCATTCGGCGGCTTCGGACACACGTTGAGGGTTACGGCACATGGCATCGTCGTCGATGTCGTCGATAACAATGTAATCGGGACGGTGGGAGTTGTTTTTGAGACCGCGCGGCGACTGTCCACGTCCGAGGGATACGAAATAACAGTCGTCGGTGGTGAGGAACTCACCTTCGCTCCAGTTGCCGCTTTTCATCTGTGTGCCAAAGTCGTGGATGTAGAGTTCGTTGTAGGCGAGTTGCTGTTGAAGGTCGGCAAGGAGACGGTCGGCGGCATCTTCGGATTTGGAGACAACAACCATGGTGTAGAACTGCCGTTTGTCTTGGATTTTGAGCCAAAGTGGTACGAGCACGCCCATGTGAGTACTTTTGGCGTGACCGCGTGCCCACTCGAATACGGCTCGGGCGTTTGGGTTGGCGAGGATATATTCTGCGGCATCGGTCTGGAACTTGCCGCATTTGCAACGGGCTATTTCGGGAAAATATGTGCGCACAAAGTAGGCGTAATCATGTTTTGCACGCGTTATGCGGCGTTGCTGTGCGGCTTTGGTTTCTGTTATGGAATGTTTGGCGCAGATGTTCTGAAAGTGTTTCATTTCTGCCTGCCATTGCTTGTAACGTTCGGTGCGTGTTATGTCCATGGTGTTTAGTGTTTTATTTTGGTGTCTTCGTAATCGGATTGGTTAAAGGTCTGTGCCTGTTGAGTAGTGGTTAAGGTTGTTTTTCCTGATACAGAGTGAACATGTGTGTTAAAAGTGTTAACCAGAGCATTCAACTTGTTGGTTAGTGCTTTTATATTGACCAAGCCGCCTAATTCGCCGCCGTTGATTGTTATGGTTTCGTTGCCGCCGTTGATTGTTACGGTTTCAACCTTTTCAACCATCAGCACCACGAGGTCGCGCATTTTGCCGGAGGAGAGGTCGGCGACGAGGACGGTGCTATCGACAGCGGGTTTTACGATGACGGTTGTTAAACTTTGTGAAAATCCGCATACAAGGCGCACGTTTTTGTGCTCCAAACCTTGGTATTTAATGGTACATTCCGTATCTTTGCTTTCAACCACGGTGGCTTCAAAAAGCGTTGCGCCGCCGTCAGTGGAGGCTATTGAACGTATCAATTGTTTAATTTCTGAATGTTTGCCCATTATGAAAAAGTTTTTATTGTTATCGTTATTGGCTCTGCCTTGTCTTGGAATGGCTCAGAGCAAACCATCTGAGTTTTATTGGCTCTATTACACCCCCGACAGCACCGCGTATATGGAACGCGAGTTTAAGTACGGAGGCTACCAAGATTCATATCATTTCGTCAAACATACCGATGTCCGCGCCAATATGACCGACAAAGAACGCGAGGATTACGACCGCAGATGTATTGAGTATGCCAAAACCCTTGTCTTTTATACCAAAAAAGAACTTGAACGAAACCCTGTGAAACTCAAACCCGGCGACAAGTACAACCAATCGCGCAGGAGCCAGCGTTAAGAAAGTTTCTTTCCGAGGGTGATTTTCCGCGTTATACCACCACTGCTGCACGTGGTTACAACCGACTTTATAAAATATTTGCCGTTGCGGTCTGGGTCGTTCGGGTCGGAGATGTCCGCCGTGTCGCCTTTGCTTACCAACGGCAAATACCACGCTTGAAAGCCGCCTTCGTAGCCGCTGAAACTTTTTGCGGCATACATATTGTCGGCAATGGAATCAAGCATCTCTTGTGTAGCAATGCCTTTATAGTCGAAGGTTTCTGTGTCGCCGCCACCTTCGCCACGTTCGGCTGTGAGTTCTTTGCCGGTTTTGTCTTTCCCTTTTGCTGTTACTTTTAGTTTTCTGTCTTCTTTATCCTTATATTTAAGTGAATAACCATCTGCCATAACGTTTTTTGATGTGTCGTAACGCACAGTTTTGGTGCTTTCGGGCGTGATGTATGGCGGTGTTACGTTGAATACGCCATCTTTAATGTACATCATACAGTGGCACTCGTCCTGAATGGTTTTTAGCACGTCCAACGCTGTGGCATTCTTTATTGTGAACTTGTCGTATGCAAAATCGTATTTGCAGTTGAGTTTTAAGTCGGGTTGTACAGCCTTTATAACGACGTTTAAAAGGTCTTTTACCGTTGGTTTGTCGTAAGGCTTGTCTTCCATCTTTGTTAGGTTAAACTTGTAGATCTCGTCTTGGCAGTTGATTACAAGCCCTGAAGGATCGCGTTCCACACTGCGGATGTAGCCGGAGAACTCTTGGTGAAGGTCGCCATCGTAGCCGAGCGAAATGCTCACAGTTTGGTCGCGCTTGATGGTGTCAACGTCTTTTATATAGCGGTTGTAGACCCACGATGGCAGTTTGATTACCGCACTATCGGTGAGGTTCTCGGTGTCGCGTGTGATTTCTACACTGTCTAATATGCGGAGGTCGCGACCGTCGATGGTTATTTTCCAATCAATTTTATACATTATATTAAGAGATTAATGTTAGAATCGTCGGATTTGCATTTGAGGGTGTAGGTTTGGTAATCTTCGCCTTTGGTAAATGGAAAGTCGAAGGATTCAATTACTACATAGAGTATTTCATAACCAACGTTGAGGTATTCACAGACTATCTCAATTGCTTTGTTGTACTCAATGTAAGTGCGCAACAGTTGGATATTGTCGTTAAGCGAACGGTATTGGTCGGCTATCATTAGCCCCGCAATGGTGATGTCCCAATCGTCTCTATTCCATTTCTCTTTTACAGTGCCGTGTATGCTGCCATCGTTGCAAGCAATGTTGCGGCAGACAATGTTGTTTTTGCCACTTACCGAAACCAATGGGTCTAACGGCAAGGTAAACCGCGAACTTTCGCCTATTTCTGGCAGTTGTAGCGATACCGGCACTATCTTGTTGTCGTATGGAATGTCTACGGGTATGTTGTGCGACCTTAACAGCCGCAACATTCCCGCCTGTGCCATTGTTGCCGGGTTGTAACCCCATGCTGGGGTGTAGGGATTGATGGTTATTGTTGACATGGCTTTATTGTTTATAGTCTGCTGTTATTTCTATGCCGCCGTGGGCAAACTTTATGCTACTCACGGCGAGGCCATCCATTCGAAAATTTTCTAATATCGAATGACGGAGAAAATCGGTGTCGTTGTCGTTGGTATAGTCGCCGATGCCTACACCGAGCGAAGGGTATTGTTTCCACTCGCCACGATGGGTGGCAAGTATCAAGTACTGATTTTGCTCGGTGGTTTCACCCACGGCAATGCCGCGTTCTCTTATTTTGAGGTCGTGGGTTGTGTCGTCTAATTGTATTCCAATCATGATAATTATGAATTATGAATTATACAGCGGTTTGAGCGGAGTAGAGAGCGCGGAGTAGACATTCCACAAATGTGTCGGTGGTACGCTGGGCGTTTTCTTCTACGCCGCCATTGAAGTTTACGGTTTCTACCATATTGTCGAGATTGATGGTGATTTGGGTGTTTCGGGTGCCGCCGGAGGCTACGGATTCGGTTTTTGGTGTGGCTGCGTTGGCTAATGTTCCCGTGCCTTTCGTGGTAAGCGAGTTTACAGCCCCAGTGAGAGAATCCTGTGTTTCAGTGCTACCTTCCGCTACCTTTTTGCGAGCCTCGTCCTCTTCGGGTGTTATAAGGTCTAATGATCGACGGAGATTTTCAACTTTTGATGCAAGGCCTTTGGCTATATCTTCCATAAAAGGAATTTTTGAAATCATTTCCAAAAGTTGTTGCACTGGCTTTAATATGCAGTCTAAAAGCACTATGCCTATTCGCTTGATTCCTCCAATAATTCCACCATTGTTGAATGCCTCTACAATGCTATCCCAATGGCTTTTTAAGGTCATTACAAGATTAACAATAACACCTATTGGTCCGAGTACGAGAGTAAGCGCAGCACCCCAAGTGTCCCACGCTTCAATGGCTTTATACACCATTGCGATTAATGCGGCAATGGCTATGATTATTAGCGAAATGGGGTTTGCTGACATTACGGCGTTAAGTATTGTTTGTACGCCCGTCCAAATCTTGATTGCTCCCACAACAGTAAGAATCACCCCTGCAAATACTGCGATAGTGTCAATGTTTTCTAAAAGAAAATTGCCGAGAGGTACGAGTATAGGCATAAGAAATCCGCCAACCTCGCTACCAAACTCACCTATTTTGGAGGATAAATGTGACACTTTTGCCACGAATCTGTCTATTGCTGGCATTATTGTGTCAGTTATAAGTTTCAATAATCGGTTTGCCACAGGCAATATCATCTCAAATGCTTTTGCTTTAAGATTGTCAAACGAACCTTGAAGTGTTGCTAATTTGCCTTGCAGGGTGTTATTCTTGATATCGTCGAGCATACCGTGAAACTGTCCGCCTTCGCTTGTGGCTGCGGCGAAAGCCTCTTCCACCATCTCCGCAGAGATTGCACCTTTTGCCATATCCTCTTTAAGTTCGCCAATACTCTTGCCCGTTTTTTTCGACATTTCGGCAAGAGGGTTGAATCCGGCGTTGATCAACTGCATAAGGTCTTGACCGCCGAGTTTGCCTGCACTTGATATTTGAGCAAATGCCAACGACAGAGAGCCAAACTTCTGTGCATCACCCGCGGCAATATCGCCTATTTGTTTAAGTACGGTTTGGGTCTTGCCGCTGTCTATACCAAACGACAGCATATTCTTGGCGGCATCGTTGACTGTTGATGTACCGTAAAGCGCGGCGGCGGTGGAGTTGCGAAGGGAGTCGGCGAACTCCTTGCCTTTTTGTGCAGCGGTTTCTTTTGTATCTTTGTCGTCGCGGAGCAAAGTGGCAAAGTTTACTTCGGCTGTTTGCCGCGACATACCCTCCTCAAATATCGGAGCGATTGCACCCATTACAGTCTGCGCCAATGATTTGATTCCGATAACCGCCTGTCCGAGTTTGGCAAAATGGTCAAGTAATCCAGTTTTAACATTAGAACCTGCCTCTATTGCTTTGTTACCTAACGTTTCTATGGCTTGACTGCTTTGTGCAGTGGCACGTGTTACATTGAAAAATCCATTTTTCATTGTATTAATGCCTGCCTGCGTTTTGTTGGCAAGGTTTGTGATTCCTTCTGTATTTTTGCTTATACCCAACGAGAGTGCAGAGCCAACCTGTCCAATCTGTCTGTTAAGATTGCTCAATAGATCTATTATTTTATTTAACGGTGTAGTAAGCCGTTGCATAATAGATTCCATCGAAGATAGTTTTTCCTCGGCATTCCCTTTAACTTGAAACTGCCACTCTGTAACAAAGTCTGACATTTTTTCGTATTATTTTAAAAACATTAATTCTATTGACCTATGCGTACAATCAAATATTTCGGTATCGGATCATTATCAGCATCTATCCTACTACTATTCGCTGGAGTGTTTGTCTTGTCGGCGTTTTTCTTCTTTGCTTTTTGTGTGCTCAGTGTTGTATACGCCATCAACAATAGAGACAATTACAAGAAAGAAACAGAGACTAAAAAACGCTCTCATAATCCTGATTACACCCTCACCACTTGGTGGTATATGGAGAACTGCGACGGTGGCGATTGCTCCTCATAACCATTATAAAAATCAAACGGCGTTGCAACGCTGTTTTAACGCCGTTTGAAATTAGTGGGTGATGGGGGTTAGTTAGGAGACTACGGGTGAGGTAATGATGGGTTGCCATATTGCTTCCTTTTCAGAAATACTGTAATTGTATGTGTCAGGACACGTGCAAAAGTCGGCTTGGTCGATATCTCTCATTGCTAGGGCATCTCCTTCATTTGGTATGTAGAGTGCATTGTATAGGATATCTATGCGTTCGCATTTCTCTTTTGCAACATATCCTTCTTCATTGCAAACACCATCATACCACCTGTGGATAACGTTGTCTCTGTCTGGCAGGATTAGTCTATCTCCAAAACTGTTAGTAAAAATAGCAAATTTGATATCTCTTGGAGAACTGATTTGGTATCGCTCTGGATATGATTGACATAAATCTGTCCAGAACGAATAGTCGCCATCTTGATATTCTGTTCCACCCGACAAGTATACTTCATATGCATATGAACCGCTACCCGAGGGGTATCCATATTTGCCATCGACGAAACCCGTGAAGCCGAATGGAAATTTCGACAAAGGCAATGGGAAATCGTAAGATGCAGGTGCATTATCATACCGTATAGGAATAATATCAAGCACAGCAAACTCATATTCAGCATAAACTGGCGTGTTGTTGTTGTTATCAACTGGTTCGTAGAATAGCCCGTGTTGAAAGTTTTGGTTGGTACGTCCTATATACATAATGGTCTCCCTTTTCGGGTAGGTCCCGTGCTGAGAGGTTACATCCCACCGCGGTAGTTCTTCTGCTGCTTTCAACGGTATTGTAATAAGTCCGCTGGTTTCTGATTCTTGAACATCAGCCTTGTTGTTAAGTGCTTCTTGTAACCCTTCAACATTGCTGATTGCAACTGTTGTCTGTGGCTGCGGCACTTCTGCAAGTATCGCCGCTTTGAGCGCGGCGAGCATTCCGGCGAGGGTGTCGCTGTCGGTGATGCCGTTGAGAAAGTCTTCCAACTCTTTCCATCTGTTGATAGTGGTGTCCTGCACGTCGGCATCGTTGAGAAATGCAGTAACGAGTGCCTTGAACGCCTCGTAGTCGGCTTTGGATGTTTCGAGTGTGGTGAGCCTTGTGCCCAAGTCTTCCACATCGGCAATGGCGTGTTGGTGCGCTGCGGGGGTAACTTCGATGTTGCCACCTTGCAAGGTTTCTACTACTGCGGTGGCTACTGCTGAGGCAAGGTCGCTTGACGACACTTTGCTTTCAAGTGCTGCCGAAAGCCCGTCGATTTTGCTCTGAGTAAGGCTGTCCTCGTCTTTGTGCACAAAGGCATCGATAAGGGCTGCAAATTGTTCCTCAGTAGGTGTTGCGTACTTTTTAAAGTACTGTTTTAATACTGTTCTTGTTGCTGCCATAATTTAATTGGTTTTAATTGTTGGAATATATAAGGTGTGTGTGGTTAGAGTTTCATTATATAACATAGGGCGTAGTAGGGGGGCAATGAGGATGTATCATTGGTACTGAACCTTATTAATTTGGTATCAGATCTACTACCTGATGTTCCTCCTGAATTAAAAATCATATCATCAGTTAGGAAATGATAACCGACTCCTGATCCTTCGCTACCGCAATTGGCAGAACCAGTTTCATATCGCATACTATAATTTGACTCACCGTTATTTTTATTATTCATTCTATCATCGCCAGAGAATCTGTGCCGATGCGCAGGTATATCCGTTGCGGTTAGAGTGATACTTGCACTATGTCGGTGTGTTGCCGAACCACCCGGAAGCCCTGTCGGGTATGTTGAACCTGCACAGACAATAAACTTATCTTGTAGAGGTGGTGTGCCGTTATGTCCATTGCACAACGCCCATCCACTTGGTATAGTATTGGCAGCACCACTCCACATCATAATCATACCTTTCACAAAGGCTACTGATGCTCCGCTTAATTTAGAATCAATCTGTGTTCGTGTGTAATATTTATCGTTATGGGTATGGTCTGTATTTGATTTGCTGTTGAGTGTTGACTGCAAATTAATAATCTCTGATATTGTGTGATTATGACCTGCCGCTGCCTTGCCGTCTACCAATGTCTTTAATGCCGAGTTGGTTATCTCCGACAATGCGCGAAAATCGCTCCAACTCCATTCGCCGGTTGTGCCCGACACAAGCCTCCTAATGGTGTAGGCGGAGGTGAATGTTTCGTTGTTGGCGGTGGCGTTGATGTTTTCGGTAGATATGCCACAGCGAACACCAGAACCAGCCGGAGAATAAAGGATTTCGCCCACAAGATCGTCGCCAGTGCGCACATAGACGTATCCTTCGGTGCGTGATTGGCTGTTGCCTGTGCAGCCTTTTATAATAAGTTTGTCGCACCCCGCTATCTGCGCTATCACTGCAAGCAGTTTGGTGTTGTTCTGTATGTAGTCCATACTTTCGCAATCGAGCGGAAAGCGAGGAAAACTTGTGTAATTGCCTAATATCGTCTCTTTCTGTGCCATAATTGTGAATTATGAATTGTGAATTATGCATTATGAATTATGCATTATGAATTAATCTCCATTTCTTTCCCGGTGTCTTTGCGTTGTTTACCACCGAGGTGAACCGTGCCTCTATCTCGTCGCCCAATGCTATCTCGGGCGGAACGTACACCGTAAAGTCAAAACGCTCCTCGGCGTTGTGGGCTCGATCGTTGAGCATTATGTGCCATTCTCTATCGTTAAGACGTATCGGCATCTCTATGCTCTGTGGTCGTGGGTTGCGTAGATAGAGGTAGTATGGTTCTGCTACTTCTGCCTGACTGTCGGTAACAGTTATGCCGGGTTCGCCGTCGTTGAATAGCCGATTGAGGCAGTATTCAAGGCGGCAAACCTGTGCGTTGTATTTCAACTGTATAAAAGTTTCGTCGCGGTAGGCGTTTAGACGGTCGCGTATGGTGTTGAATATCCACATTATTGCACACAGCACTGCCACTATGCCCGCCTTGCGCAGTGGCATTGGCAACAGCATTATGGCTGTGGTGGCAAAATCGGTTTTATATACTTGCTCGTGCATCTTAATTATGAATTATCAATTATCAATTGTCAATTGTCAATTAAACATACGGTATCATTCCAATATCCAACGTTCCCGGATTGAAGTATCCAGCGTATGGTGTTGTCTTATCTGAGATCTGATAGGTAACACCGAGCGCGTCAATGGCAGAACAATTGCGCACCTGTACTATCTTTACACCTTTTACGGCTTGGAGTGTGTCGGTGAGTGCCATAATAGAAAACTCGCCATTGAAGGGTAGGTTTTGAAGGTAGGTTTTCATTGCTGCCTCGCAGTCGGCTTGCACTTCGTTGCTTTTTAGTAGTGGATCGTACCAAATGTCTACACCGCAATTGAATGTATCACCCACAGCATTGATAAGCCGTGTTTTTACTCCGGCGTATTTGATACGTAGGATGTATTCTTTTATCTGTGGTTCTTGGTCGGGAAGCGGTATGCGGTTGCCGTTGTCCTCTCCGGCTATTTTTAGTAGTAGAATACCCGAAACGGCATCGTCGATGGCTACGGCGTGCTTAATGATACGTGCCTGTGCTATCTCATCGTCGGTGTGTCCATCAAGTATGGGGTTGCCCCATTCGTCTAACTCAAAGTTGTAGAGATATTCTTTCAACTTTTGGGCATACCAGCGAGTTGTACCCGGCAATTGTTGCAAAAAACGCTCTTCCACTTCATTCTTGGTGCTCTCAAACAGTGCTTCCAACACGTGTGCACAGTACGCCACTATGTAGAGGATTATGCCTTCGATGCTCACCTTTGAAAAATGGGTATCCCAACGTTCGCCCGGATTAAACCCATACAGTTCTTGCACCGCCGTTGATTCCATCCATTTGGCTTGCAGTTCTTCTAATATCTCACTCGTTGTCCGTGCCATTTTAATTATGCATTATGAATTATGAATTATGCATTATCACCTTACCCAAAATCCCGTGAGCCTACTTTGATCCTCTATGGTCATAAAGCCAATGCCTGTGAACTTTATGTCGTCGGCATCGGTTATGCCGGTGGCAGATGGTTCGGCAGAAAGCATTGCCACAGCCGCAGACTTGGCGGGTACGCCGGTTTCCAATTCTTTGCCGGGGTCTAATGCTGTGCTAAGGTCCAAACCGTTTTTGTCGGCAATGGTAAGCGCAGCATCAGCGTTGCCCGCCGTCTGCAATGCTATGTCAAATATGCTCTGATTGGGTAATACTGTGGTTTTCATCAATTACAAATTATGAATTATGCATTATGAATTATGCATTATGCATTGTTGTATTTGGCTTCTTGTTGTCTTATCCATACAAGACCGTTGAAACACTCAGCCCAATCCCTATCAGAGAGGAGGTCGGGGTCGATGTGCAGGTAGTAGCGCAATTGAGCGTTTATCTGCCTTATAGCATCGTTGGGCTGGATTTTGGCCTCCTCTATAATTTTGAGAGTTCGGCTTCTTTAATCTGGATAAGCGCGCCCATTTTCTGAGCCGCGCCAAAAAACAGCGAATCGTCGGTTTTAAACTCTTCGCAGCCGCCAAGCCAACAATTGTTAAACATGGTTTCTGCCATTTTAATAGGATTGTTGCCAATGCTCGATACGTATGCCAACACTTTGCGGTCGGGTTTACGCAGATAGCACACTTTGCCGTCGGCTTTTACGGCGTATACTTCGCCGTGCTGTTTTTTCCATTGGTTGATTTGTCCCTCGGTGGCTTCACCTGTTAGGGTCTGTTTTTCGTTTTGTTCCATTTTAATTACTAATTATGAATTATGAATTATGCATTATGAATTATGCATTATTTCATACTGATAAGGTTAAGAAATACAATTGGCAGCGATACCTTCATGTAGGTTTCGTCGTTGCCGAGCGAATGCTGTGCTTCGGTAAATTCACAGCCTTGCAACACGTCGGTAATCAATGTGTCGCCGCGTTCTGCGTTGCCGTAGGTAACTGTGATGTCGAAGTGCAAAGAGAGTAGGTCGTGATTGGGCGACATTGAGATAAGGCTCTCAAATTCGCTTTGCAAAAGGTCGATGCTGCCATCGTAGGTCTTTTGTCCACGCTGCACTGCAATTGGGTTTACACCTTTGCCGTAGATCACGTCTTTCTTTTGGCTAACCTTGTAAGCCACCTTTTGTATCTTGGTGATGTCCACACCGCCTACACGTACCGTGATGTCGGCAAACGTGTACTCGGTGCTATCAAATGTCTGTTGAATTGTTTGTGCCATAATAATTTACTTTTAATTATGAATTATGCATTATGAATTATGCATTGAGCATTAAGCATTAGTATCAAAACCCAACTTCACTTCAATGTACTTGGTGTATCCGTAGGGTTTTACTTTGAGGGTGATGTCGATGCGCGATGTGGCAACAACGTTTTGTTTCGGGTCTACGTAACAGGTAACGCCTTTGTCGTTGGGATTGGATGTGTCAACGCCAAGGTTGCCTTCCACAGTCATAAGCGAATAGATGTTGCGTTCCACGTTGTTTTCAATCTCCTTGCATATTGCTGTGGGTATTGTGCCGTCGGCTGTTACGGGTATTTCGTCGCCGATGTATTCTACAAGAGTTTTGTAGGCTACGCGGTAGGCTTTGTCGATAGTTCTGCGGCGTGGTACAAGTGCGTAGTCGTCGCTTGCTGCGGTGGCCATAAGGTCGTCGCTAATGTAGTAGCCCGCTTTGCCTTGGAATGTGCGAACGGTGATAAAGCCTTTTTCGTGCTTACCTTCGGCGTAAGTGTTGGTTACAAGTCTAACCTTTGCACTTGTGCCCGAACCTTCAATGTAGTACCATTCTGCGGCTGCAAGGCTGCCGTCTTTTACTCGTGCCAACGAACGCTGCACGGGTACACTTGCGGCGCGTCCTGCTACGTACCACAATAGCGGAACACCTGACAATGCGGTGTCGGAAAATGCGTTGTTTACGTTGTCTACCACTGCCACACGGTTGATGCCGGCGGCTTTTAGGTCGGGATTGGTTTTGTAATAGGTGTCGGCAAGCGAAACAAAAAACATCACGGGGGCAAACAGTTCTTCTGCCGCCCATTCGCCTACGCTCTGCAACATTTTAAGGTAGTTGAGATTTTCGCAGTTGCTAACAATCACATTGCGCACCACGCCGTCCATTCGGCTGAGCATTGCTTTGATGTTGGTTTCGGCGTTGTTGCCGGTGATGGTCTTGCCTGTTACAATCAAATGGCATTTGCCCGCCTCGCTGAAAAACGCTTTTATAAGGTCGTTGTCGGCTCCAAATTGGTCTACAAACTCCTCGTAAGTGCGGCAATCGATGTCTTGTTGAAGGTTGGCTGCAACGAATGCGAGTGTTACCCCGTCGTCCATCGGTTCCACTCCGCCAAGACTGCCGTTTTTGAAGTCTATTTTTACGTATGGTAACATAATAATGTCGTTTTAATGTGTTTATAATTATGAATTATGCATTATGAATTATGAATTAAGCATTATGCATTGTTAATTGTCCGGTGCTTTTAGTTTGCGCTCTATCTTTTCCAATACCTGCGAAAACCTATTGAATGCCTTACTGTTTTCGTTTATGGCTGATACCAATTCGGCGTTCGACTTTTGCAGATACTCTATGTATTTGTCGCGCAGTTTTGTGTTGGCCTCCTCGCGCAATTGCATTTCGGCTAACATCTTTTTGACAATGAAAAACACCGCCAAAAACAGTATTACCGACACTGCCACCGGATATGCAAGGTTTTGAAATATGCCTACTGCGTCTACGGTTTCCATTGTTGTAGTGTGTTTGCTGTTGTTTGTAAAAAAGCCCCCCGTCGGTTGTCCGTTTGCTCAATGGCCGGGTGTATTGTGTGCGCCTTAAAACATTGCGCCTCTGTGGGCCATGCTTGCGGCGCTCCACCTATGGGGGGCGAGACAAAACTTAGTTATTAACTTTTAATAGAGAGATCCGGGATTAGTCGCCTGCGCCTCCTTGTCCTTCGTTTCCGCCGTTGCCCTGTTGTTCTACGGGGGGAAGGTATGCGCCAAATCTTGCACTGGCACTGATTACTGTGCCGTAGTATTCGGGGGCGTTTTCTTGTGTGTAGATTTCCACATCGCCGAGGGCAAAGTTGTAGTCGCTCTTGTGCCAAGCGATGTATGCCACATTGTCGGCAATGGTAGAACGTTTCATAATGTTCAAGCCGAAGATGTTGCCAATTACGCCGCTTTCAGCATCGGCACATGCAAGGAAGGCATTGGTTTGTGCGTCGGTGAGTTCTTTCAACAGTTTGGAGTATGCGGCTGCCGAAAGTACCACGTAGCGGTCGCTTTCGGGATAGTCGCCCTCGTCGAATGCCTGTGCCTGTTCGCGCAAGATGTCAAGCACCTTGGCGTTGGCTGCGATTGCTCCGCCTTTGTAGGCTGCAATGGCTGTGATGGCTTCGGTGGCAATCTTTTGGTTGAGGCTCTTGGCAATCTTTTCGGTGATAACGCGGCGTTTGTCGTAACTCAGTTCCACGTCTTCGGGGTTGTACACGCGCACGGGGTCGGTGGTGAAATGGTGCATTGTGATTACAGCCTCGGTGTCGTTGCTGGTGGTAACTGTGCCGGGCAATACGCTGCGGTCTTTCTCCACATTGATTAAGCCCGTTTCTACGGGAATGTGTATCTGGTGGTTGTCGGCAAAGGCTGAATAGTCGGTGCCTTTGGTTACGAATGTGTTGTCGGGTAACAATTGTTCTTTAATGTCGTTTACCCAAATTTCTTTGTTTAATGCCATGGTTTTCTATGTTTTAAAATTACTAATTATGAATTATGCATTATTAATTGTGCATTGTTTACTCCCACTCTTTGTGGAATTTCTCTTTGTAGAGCCTTTTGAACTCTTCAAGGTTTTCGGCTTTGAGGGTGCGCAATTTGTCGGTGCGGTCGAGTTCGTCCCAAGTGGCGGAAGCCGGAGCGTTTTTTTTGAGCATAGAGGCGAGGCTCACTTGGTTCTGCGCCTCAGGTTCTGCCGTCTGCGCTTTGATAGCCCCGAAAAGTTTTTCGGTCTCTTTGGGGAATGAGAGGTAAAAACTCAATGCCTCGCTTTTCACCTCTTCGGTGATTTTACCGTCGGCAATGGCTTTGTCTACAAATGCCTCAGCCTCGCGGTAGTCGCGTTCGGCAAGGTCGCGTTGCAGTTCGTCGATCTTGGCGTTAAGAGCCTTGATGGTGTCGGTTTGTTCGTCTACCTGAGCCTGCAATTCCATGTTGCGCTGGCTCAATGTTATTTCTGAATTGTCGGGTTGCAATTCTGGTTTTTCTTTCTTTTCCATGATGTAAAAAAGTTTGTTAAAATCGTTTATACTGAGTTGATTCTGTTTGTCTTCACTGTCGTATACCACAAGGGCGTTTTCGTCGGCGGGAATGCTCACAATAGAGGCTTCGAGCAATACGCTTTCGGTGGCTGTGTCGATGCCTTTGGTGCGTGTCATCTGTTTAATAACAATGCCCATCGAGCAACCTTTTATAAAGCCTTGCTCCACCTTGCGGGCTATCTCTGCCGCTTCGGGGTCTTCCATATCAAACACAGGCGTTGCGCTCAATTGTCCGCCTTCTTTCTTGATGTCTTCCCATCGGCCAATCACCATATGGGGATTGTGCTGGTAAAGCATTACGGGGTTCTTTTCAAACCGGGAAAGGTTGATGCCTTTTACGTCGGTCTTGAAACCGTAACTGTTGATTGTTTCGCTATCACATAAAACTATTCGCATCGCTAATTATGAATTTTGAATTTTGAATTATGCATTATGAATTATGCATTACTTACTGAGTTTTCCTTTGTTGAATTGTTCGGTAACAAATCGATCTTCCAATTGTGCAATCTTGGTTATTAGAGGAGGGGTTAGTTCCGGGTCTTCTTTCATTTGCGCCTCCATCCATCGGTTGAAGTTCTGGAAGGTTTCGATGTTGTCCATCACCGTTGCCCGTTTGTCAAGTTTTTCTATGCTGTTGGCAAGTTTCTGAATTTGGGAGATAAGTTTGGCAAGTGCTTCGGGTTCCATCTCCTCTATGTCGTCCACCTTTTCAAGTATCTTGCTTATTAGCACAAGTATCTTGTTTACGATTTCGGGGCGTGTGATATTTAATGCGGCTCTACGGGCTTCCCATTGTCCGTCTTTCACCCATCGGGCAACGGTGTTTTCGCCAATGCCAAGTTTTTCGGCAATGGTTTTCTGTTGTTCGCCCTGCATGTAGTAGAGCCGTGCAAGTTCGCGTTCTTGGGTCTTACTGTTCATGGTTTTTGTGTTTCGGTAGTGCAAAAATGTAGGTTAATTCACCCCTACAAAAAAACTTTACTCATTTTAAACAGTATTTTTCACTCTGAGCCCACGAAAAGCCAATTTTGCACCATAATCAAACACAAAAACACTATGAATATAGGATACCTTTTGCAGATTGTTAACGAGCGGATAAGCGACATCGAGGCTCTTAAATACATCGACCGCAACTGGGGACAGTTAGACCTTGAAACCCCCGCCGTTAAATTTCCTTGCGCCATAACAGATATTGAAGGTGTGGAATATTCCGACCTATTGAACCGAGGACAGGTGGCGGACATTGAGTTCACCGTTACAATAGCGGTACAAAACTTTTATAACACCTCTCAAAAAGCACCCAACAAAGCCAAAGGTTACGACATATTCGACATTATTGGCGAGGTTAACGACCTATTGCAAGGATACGCCACACCCGAGTTTGCCACCTTTTCTCGCCGTCGCCTTCAAAAGGTTGATGCCGAAAAAAATTACTCGGTCTACACCCTTACCTATCACACCCTCACCCGCTCACGAACTGACATCAACAAAGTTCCAGCACCGGCAGTGAAATTGAATATTAACCCCAGTAATTCATAATTATGCATTATGAATTATGCATTAAAACATTAATAAAATGGTTACTCCCTCAGAATTAAAGTCGGTTCTCTATTCCTACCAAGTGGAACAAATCACCGACGACGACACCGAAATAGTGCAAGAGGCTATCGACACAGCCGAAATGCTTGTGCGCGGATATCTGAACGCCGCAAACCTACGCCGCGAAACCGCTTCGCTCACCAAACAGCAATACCGTGCTTGGCGGCTCTACGACATCGATGCTATGTTTAACAAAACCGGCACCGACCGCAACCCGCTCCTTCTGCGCATAATCAAACGCCTTGCGGCATACAACATCATTGAATTGAGTTGCCCCGATGTGCTAACCGAGCGCATTACCGCAATCTATAACGACACCATCGACCTATTGAAACGCATTGCCGGTGAAGGTGAGTTTGCCCTTTCGCGTTACATTATCCCCGATGCCATTTTCCAACCCTCCGACGGCGAAGGTGAGGGCGAAGGCGAAGGCACAGCCGCCGATGACACTTTGGCAATGCCATTCCGTATGGTCAGCCGTCCCAAATTCCGCCACGAACCCCTTTAATTGGAACGCGGACGGCTCGTCCGCATAATCCCTAATTTTTAACTTTTAATTTTTAATTAAAAATGAAGATATTATCCTCCGAAATTATCAAGCGTTACCAAAACCGCACACGTAAAGATATAGCCGACTGGCAGAATGCCGTCAACGTTGCCCGCAGTGTTTACTCGCCGCGTCAATACCTTTTGCAAAACATCTATGCCGACATCACAGACGATGCCCTTCTTGCTTCGCAGATACAGAACCGACAAGAACCCGTAATGTCGCGTGCCTTTACGCTCAACACTCCCGACGGCAAACCCGATGAAAAAGCAAGTGCTGCGCTTGCCGCATTGCCGTTTATCCAAGACCTTATAAAAGCCATCTTAGACAGCGAACTGTACGGTTATTCGCTTTGTGAGTTTATACCCGGCAAGCCTTACCCAGTGTTTAATGTCATACCACGCCAAAACGTTGAACCCGGCGACGGCATTTTCCTTCCCGACTATTACGCCAACACCGGCATACCATACCGCCGACTTAAAGAGTACGGCAAAACCATACTTGAATTTAACTCCAACCACATAGGCATACTTAACAAAACCGTGCCGCATGTGCTTTTCAAAAAGTTTGCACAAAGTTGCTGGTCGGAACTGTGCGAGATATACGGCATTCCGCCGCGTTTTCTCAAAACCAACACGCAAGACCCCGAAATGCTTTCTCGTGCCGAAACCATGCTCCGCGAAATGGGTTCTGCCGCCGCTATGGTTATCGACAACACCGAGGAACTCCAATTTGCTTCGGGCGTTACCACCACCGGCGACGTATACAACAACCTTATTACACTCTGCAACCGCGAGATTTCGATGGTGATTTCGGGCGCAATCATTGGTCAGGACACCGCCAACGGCAACTACTCAAAGGAGGAATCTTCAAAGGATATACTCCAACGCCTTATAGAATCCGACAGCCGTATGGTGGAGATTTACTTTAACACCGCAGTACTTCCTGCGCTCCGTTCGCTCCGCCTTATCTCCGATCAGCCGCTAACATTCGCATTCACGGCATCGGAAAACCTCACCGACCTTTGGACAAAAACGGTGGCAGTAATGCCGTATTACGACATCGACCCGAAATGGATTAAGGAGAAATTTGGGGTGGAAGTGGTTGGAAGTAGGAGCGTAGGCGGCTCGCCCGCGTTATCTTATAATGTCGCAGGCGAGCCGCCTTGCGCTCCAAATGATTTTTTCCTCTAAGGGGTGCAAACTTCCCCGTGTATATAAGTTTGGCTCACCTCTATTTCAACGAGGATTACCCCGAGGTTTTAACAGAGTTTAAACGTCTTGCTAACGCCGACAAAACGTTCTACAAACTATCGGCAATATCCGACGATATTGTGGCAAACGATTACCCCGTAAGCCGCGACCTTTACAATAAATACACCGGCAACCTCCGCCGTGCCGTTGATGCGGTTTTCAGTGGCGACGATGCCGACACCGACCTTGCACTAAGGTTGAAGGCTGGCGTTACACGCTTTGGAGCGTTCAAGGCTTTCAATGCCACACAAGACATCCGTGCCAAAGGTCGCACTGGTGCTGCCACTGCCGCCGACGATGCCGAAAACGTAGAAAAACGTTACAACAGTTTCCAAGCCGCCGAGTATGCCACCGCCGCATCACGCGCCCGAACTGCCAAACAGTTTGCCGAGTATATGACAGCCGACCGTATGCGCCTGTTTCCCAATCTCCGATGGCTGCCGTCGCGCTCCGTCGAGGTTCGCCCCGAGCACCGCATATTTTGGAACCGGGTTTGGCCTAAAACATCCGACTTTTGGCAGAAAAACCAACCCGGCAACCTTTGGAACTGCAAGTGCGATATGGAGGAAACCGACGACCCCACCGACATCCCCGAAAAACTCAACCCAAAATACTCCTCCGCATCGCCCGGACTAAAAGGCAACCCCGCCGTTACTGGTAAGATATTTTCGGATGATTGTAGTTATATTCAGAGGGTGAAAAATATTTCATCTGCAACTATACGCAAAGATGCGGTGGAAGCCATTGGCAAAATGACCTACAAAGACACAGAATCCGATGTTGAAATATCAGCGTTGGCAGATATTGTAGAGTTTAGCCAAAACATTAGAACCGCACGTATTTTGGCTAATGGCGGAGAAAAGGTAAAACTGCGCCCGGATTATAAGGAATTGATGGATTGTAAAAACCCTGAATTAGAAATTAATGGGATTGATGCTGATGCCAAACGAGTTGAAAAGCCCAAAGGCATATCACCCGGTTTTTCGTCGGCTAAAAATCAAGGAGCAAAAACAGTTGTTATTGATTTTTCCATGTGTGATTGCTATAATCATAACAATACGGCACGTGCATTAGTCAACCGAATTGAGGACTTTATTAATGACTTAGTAATCGAATGTTATATTATTTATAAAGGAAAGTATCTCAAAATCAATAAAACAGATTACACTAAAATCAAGGGGTTAAAGCGAATATCACAGATTGCGTATTTTGAAAACAAACTAAAAAAGGCTTTCGATTAAGAAAGCCTTATATCCAAGAGGAGCTTGATGTTGTCGCGCCCTTTGTGATTGGACACTACAAATATACGAACAATTTTTAAATAAGTTATATAATCACCTAAAAAAACGTAAAAAAATGCCCGAAAAAACACCCATTAAACTCACCAAGGCACAAAAAGCCGCATTACGGGCAATGTTCGTACCTT